>Ga0316222_1000026_pt1 | contig 265461 bp, 260 predicted proteins | sample TBH18011metaG_FD_206008 | JGI IMG/M metagenome (GOLD analysis project Ga0316222, IMG submission 206008) | Freshwater microbial communities from Trout Bog Lake, Wisconsin, USA - TBH18011 | ecosystem: Environmental > Aquatic > Freshwater > Lake > Hypolimnion/Profundal zone | place: USA...
CCTCCGGGGGGGGGGGCCGCCCCCCCCCCCGCCATGACGGTGTGGGCCGGGCCTCCGCCCGCCATGACGTGAACATGCAGTCGCTCCGCGCGAAGGTCACCGCCCATGTCTGACACCATACTCCGGCCGGAAATTGTCGAAACTCCGCGTGGCGCGCAGGATTTCGGCATCATTGAAAAACCGCTGACTCTGTTCGAACGCCTCTACAATCAGGTCTGGCTGCGAAAAGTCTTCCTGATCGTGGTGCTGATCATCCTGTGGGAGCTGTACGCCCGGCATCTGGACAACGAACTGCTTGTGCCGACGTTCACCGCCACCATTACGGCGTGGTGGGAGGGTGTCACTTCGGGCGTACTGCCCGATAGGGCCTGGGCGTCGCTACAGGTGCTGGCGATCGGGTTCAGCACCGGCGTGATACTGGCGGGCATCCTGACGGTGCTGGCGATCACGACCCGAATCGGGACGGACTTTCTGGAAACCATGACGGCGATGTTCAACCCGCTGCCGGCGATCGCGCTGTTGCCGTTGGCGCTGATCTGGTTCGGGCTGGGAATCGGCAGCCTGGTGTTCGTGCTGGTGCATTCGGTGCTGTGGGCCGTGGCGCTGAATACTCATGCCGGCTTTCGGGGCGTGTCGCAGACGCTGCGCATGGTGGGGCGGAATTATGGGCTGTCCGGCCTTCCGCTGGTGTTGAAAATCCTGATCCCGGCGGCGTTTCCCTCGATTTTAGCGGGTTTGAAGATCGGCTGGGCCTTTGCCTGGCGCACGCTGATCGCGGCGGAGCTGGTGTTCGGCGTGGCATCGGGCAAGGGCGGCCTGGGCTGGTATATCTTCGAGAGCAAAAATCAGCTCGATATCCCCGAGGTTTTCGCCGGTCTGCTAACGATCATCATGATCGGTCTGCTGGTGGAGAACGTGGTGTTCCGCACGATCGAGAACCGGACGGTGCGTCGTTGGGGAATGCAGAATTAACAGGCTTGCGCCCGGGGAACTGACGGGCTAGGTAACGGCCCCGCCAGTTACCCCCCGGCGCTGTTGTAGCTCAGTGGTAGAGCACTCCCTTGGTAAGGGAGAGGTCGAGAGTTCAATCCCCTCCAACAGCACCATTCTCCTCAATGAGTTATAGCCCTCCGGGGCGCCCTTGGTGGCAGGCAGCGCATAATCTCACGCAGTTAGGCGAGTTGATCGAGATGGCCTTCGTATGGCCACGTTTTCAATTTCCTCAAGACGCTCGGTTTGCGCTGCACCGGAACTGCGGCATGATCGATCCCAGAAGAATAACGGGACCGGGAGAACGACCATGTCACACGCAGCCCTACGCACCATTTTCCCCAGCGCCGGTTGGTCCGCCGACCGAGCCGATTCGGTCACCTTTACCGGTGGTACTGACCCGATCCTGCCGACTCCGTTCCGGATCGGCGTGGCCGGCGCCGCGACCCTCGCCGCCACCGGTCTTGCCGCTGCCGACCTGTGGGAACAGCGCACCGGCCGCTCGCAAACCATCGCCGTCGATGTCCGTCAGGCGACGGCATCCCTGCGCAGCGGCCACTATTTGAAGGTGGGCGACGGTGCGATCTCCGCCGGCCGCAATTCGATCATGGGCTTCTACCCCACGAAAGATGGCCGCTGGAGCTACATCCACGCCAATTTCCCCAACCACCGTGCCATCGCCCTTCAGGTGCTCGGCTGTGAGGAAAGCCGTGAGGCGGTCACCAAAGCCGTCGCTACCTGGAACGCCGCCGACCTTGAGGAAGCCCTGGTCGCAGCCAAAGGTGTCGGCGGCATGGTGCGGACGCACGCCGAATGGGCAACGCACCCGCAGGCTCTGGCGATTGCAGCTCTGCCGCTGATGGAAATCGTCCGGATCGGCGACTCGCCTCCGGAACCGCTTCCAGCGGGCGACCGTCCGCTGTCCGGAATCCGCGTCGTGGACGTCACGCGCGTCCTGGCCGGCCCGACCTGCGCGCGCACGTTGGCCGAACACGGTGCCGACGTGATGAAGATCAGCGCGCCGCATCTGCCGAATTTGGGCTACCAGGAACTCGACACCGGGCACGGCAAGCTGTCCACATATCTCGATCTGCGCGAGCAACAGAATGTCGATACGCTGCGTGATCTGGTGCGTCAGGCCGACGTGTTCTCCCAGGGCTATCGTCCGGGCACACTCGGTGCGCGCGGTCTGTCGCCCGAGGAACTGGCCGCAATCCGGCCGGGTCTGGTCTATGTGTCGCTGTGCGCATTCGGCCACACCGGCCCGTGGGCATCGCGGCGCGGTTTCGACACCGTCGTGCAGAGCGTCAGCGGCATCACTGCCAGACAGGCCGAAATCGTTCCGGGCAAGACACCGGGGCCGCAATTCTATCCGGTTTCGGCGATCGATTACTGCACCGGCTATCTGATGGCGGCCGGCGCGATGATCGCGCTGAAACGCCGAGCGGAGGAGGGGGGAAGCTGGCTGGTGCGGATATCGCTGGCGCAGGTCGGCAAATGGATCGTCGATCTGGGCGAGACACCGGCCGCTGCTCTACATGGTGTTCCGGAAGAGTTCACCGAACAGGAATTGGCTCGTTGGTCGATCGAGAGCGACACCCCGTCCGGCCGTCTGCGGCATTTGGGACCGGTCGTGCAGATGTCAGAAACGAAGCCAGGATGGGCGCGGCCAGCCGTTCCACTCGGTTACCATCCGCCGGTGTGGCCGGATCGGGAATAAGCGGAGGCTTGGGATCAGTCTTGGGCAATACTGGAAATGGATAAATATAAAATGGGACCACGATCTCCCACCCGCCAGTTGAACTCCGGCATTGCAGCCATCGCCGGGGCGCCAGGGCGGGGGGAGTTTACCGTCAACCGCCCGGCACATCCTTCGTTAGCATGGCGGGGTAGTTAACGTCGTAGCGTCCAGCGAGGATTTTCTCTTCATCCTCCATCCGCTCCTCATCGGGACCAGATCCCCGGACGGATTTCGGGGTGTCGGATTTGGCGCTGATTTTCGTTCCAGGCGAGTCTGACATGTCATTACTCCCAGCAAAGACGCCGATTCGGCATGCTAACGACTGTCGTCGTTGCGATAACGCCTGCCCGGGTCCGGCGTATCCCGGAAAGGCCAGCCATCAGGGTAGTAACCAAGCCTAGGCCGGGTTTTGCGCACTGCACAACAGATATTTTCGGGTGGTAGCGGTATCAGTCGGTCAGGACCGTGTTTGGCGGGACCGAGCGACCAGCTTATCCTTCGCCCCAACCATCCAGGAACGGCCAATCAGTGCTGTAACGTGACAATCTGGCCGGATACGGGGTGCTCACGGCCATCATCCTTGTGAGTGCCGGGTCGCCCATCGAGCGACCCGGCACTCACTTTCGTCATAACGGGCCGACGATTACCCGGCGCGGGTGATCTTGCCGGTGTGCGGGTCCATCGTGAATTTCGCGATGACGGACCCTTCTGGTGTCGTCAGGCTGAACCCGATCGGACCGTCGGTGGTGACCGCGACATTCGCCACCTTCCAGGTGTGATTGCCGTTCCACAGCAGGAACGCCTCGGCAATCTTCTGGACATCCGCCGGAGCCAACTGGCGATCCGCCTGACGATAGATCAGGGCGAAATCCCGCGGATTGAACCGGCGCTCATGCTGCTCGCCGTGATGCCAGCCCATCATGCCGAACGGACCGTGATGAGCCTGCCCGTCCATCGGCGCACCCGGCGGCGGTGCCGGCTGGGCCTGCGACATAACGGCTCCGGCGGCGATGCCACCGACTATGAATGCCGCTGTGGCCGCGAGTATGATCTTGCGCATCTGCTGTCTCCATCATCTTTGGTGGCGCATACATACGCGACCACAGGGCGTTCAAACCGCTCAGTCAGAAGACGAATTGCAATGAAATGCAACGGACGTTCCAGTTGGCCTCGCGGCGTCGTATGTTACAATCCATGGACCAGACCCCACATATCCTCGTCATCGACGACGATCGCGAAATCCGCGATCTTCTCGCCCGTTTTCTGGAAAAGCAGAGCATGCGCGTCACGGCGGTGCGCGACGGAAAAGAAGCCCGGCGCGCCTGGCTGAACGGGCATTACCAGCTTGTCGTGCTGGATCTGATGCTGCCGGGCGAGTCCGGCCTCGATCTGGCTCGCTGGCTGCGCACCCAGTCAACCATCCCCATCGTCATGCTGACCGCGATGGGCGACGAAACCGATCGGATCATCGGGCTCGAACTCGGTGCCGACGATTATGTGCCGAAGCCGTTCAATCCGCGGGAACTGCTGGCCCGCATCCGCGCCGTGCTGCGCCGGTCCGGGGATCAGACCGAGGTGAGCCACGATCCCAACGTCCGGGGTTACCGGTTTAACGATTGGACCCTGGAACCCGCCCGCCGCCGCCTGCTGAACCCCGAACAGGTCGAAGTCGCGTTGACCGGCGGTGAATACGATTTGTTGTTGGCATTGATCGAACGCGCCAATCGTGTCCTGACCCGCGACATGCTGCTGGATCTGTTGCGCGGGCGGCAGGCCGGACCGTTCGACCGCGCGATCGACGTCGCGGTGTCCCGTCTGCGGCGCAAGCTGGAGGATGACGGGCGTAATGCGCAGCTTATAAAGACCGTGCGCGGCGGCGGCTATGTCCTGGCCGCGACGGTGGAGCGTATATGAAGATTCGCTTTTGGCCCGCCAGTCTCGCCGCTCGGACTGCCTTCGTTCTGCTGCTGGGTCTGGCCATTGTCCAGGTGGCCGGCCTGACGATCCACGCGCTGGACCGGCTGGATGTGCAGCGGCTGGGTCAGGCGCGCGACATCGCGGTGCGGGTGGTCGGCGTTTATCGCACCATGGCGCTGACCGACCCGCCGCGCCGCGAGGCCGTGTTGGCGGACCTGCATCGTGGTCCGGAGTTGATGGTGACGTTGGGGGCCTCGCCGCCACAGGTGGACCTGCCGGAGATGCCGCCGCAGGAGCAACGTCTGTTGCGGGTGAACATGAACCTGGTGCCGCTGGGCGCTCCGCAGATTCGCTGGAAAGAGATGGTGATCTACGGCGGCCATTACTGGCATCAGGCGGTCATCGGCCTACGCTTGTCGGACGGTGAGTGGCTGAACGTTACGGCCGAACTGCAACCGCTGCGTCCCTGGCATTCGCCGGCCTTTTTGTGGGCCTTTCTGTTGATGACCGCCGCTGCCGGCGGCTTGACCCTGTGGGCGGTGCGCCGCCTCACCGCCCCCGTCCGCACCCTCGCCGAAGCCGCCGAGGCGCTCGGGCGCGACGTCAACGCGCCGCCGCTGCCAGAGAATGGCCCGACCGAGGTCGCGATCGCGGCCGTCGCGTTCAACACCATGGCGACGCGTATCCGTCGATTTGTCGATGACCGGACGGAGTTGCTGACCGCGATCGGCCACGATCTGCGTACGCCGATCACCCGGTTGAAGTTGCGCGCGGAGTTCGTGGAGGACGACGAACAGCGCGGCAAGATCCTCGCCGATCTGGAGGAGATGGAGGCGATGGTTTCCGCCACCCTGGCGTTTGGCCGGGATGTGCGGACAACCGAACCGGTCTCGCCGCTGGATCTGGCGGAATTGTTGCGGACGATTTTGGACGAGACGGGCGATGCGAATCCCGACCTTGTGGACGGGCTTCATTACGAAGGACCGGCGCACCTGACCGTGCGGGCGCGGTCGCTATCGCTGAAGCGGGTGTTCGTCAATCTGATCTCGAACGCCGTGAATTATGGTGGATCAGCGACCGTGCGCCTGATCGATGCGGATCATCACATGATTGTGGTGGAGATCGAGGACGATGGTCCCGGCCTGGCCCCGGGTGATCTGGATCGGGTGTTTGAGCCGTTCCATCGCGGCGAACCGAGCCGCAATCGGGAAACCGGCGGGGTGGGGCTGGGGCTGCCGATCGCGCGGAATATCATGCGCGCACATGGTGGTGACGTGACGTTGGTGAACCGCCCGACGGGCGGCGCCAAGGCGACGGTGACATTGCCGGTGTAGCCCTTCGCGCGTCGCCTGTCGGGGTCGATGTGGAACGAGCCCTGCCAGGACAGAAGACGCGCATGAAGCTACCTGCCGAGGTAAAGTCCATTACGGGCGCGGCCGATCAGGCGGCGCGCGCTTCGGGGTTAGGCCGCAGCAATGCCGTCAGGTCACGCACATGCGCCAGCGCCGCGATGCCCATCAGTGAGTCGAAGGCTGCCTGTAGTCCCGCCCGGGGCAGGCTGCGTTCGCCGCAGTCCACGAATTTCGTCCACAGTTCCGCATGCGTCATCGGATCGCCAGCCGGTCCGCGGCTGGGATAGTCATCCAGCCTGGAGGCGAAGCGTTGCCCGTCGGTTGTGACCACGATGACCTCGGTGCCCCAGTCCTCTGGCATGTCCGGGTGCGGATGCGCGTCGAGACGCTGCATCAGGGCGCGCACCGTTGGGTCGTACGGCGCATCGCCCTCAAAGTCGGACAGCTTGACGGATCGGTCGGTCAAGGCGCGGGCGACGCAGTATTGCATGCTGAATTTCGCAGCCAGCGGCGTCCGCGGATTCGGATTGTCAGTATGTGGCAGCCGGCGATGATGCGGCATGACCGTGACGCTGGCGATGCGATCCGCCGTCAGATCGTGGCGGATCGCGAGATCGATCGCCCGCCCGATCGAGGGGTGCGTGCTGCCGCAGCACGGGTACGGTTTCAGGCCGGGATCGCCGCCGCCGCCGCACTCGATCGGGCTGTACCAGCCATCCAGGATACGCCCGACGTCGTAGGTGCCGGGGCCGTTGAAAACGTCGAGGAAACCCTGTTTGTGCTCGAAGGCGCCGGGGCTGGCGGTGAAGCCTTCTTTGGCCATCAGCGCCGCAAACAGCCCGTCGCGGATGCCGTGGCCGACATGCAGCGGTTTGGTCATGGTGCCGAAATTGGCCTTCAGGCCGGCGGCGAACGACGCGGCCATGCCCAATGCGATGGCGGTATGCTCGACGGATAAGCGCAGCAGGCGGGCGGCACCGGCGACAGTTCCGAAGATGCCCAGCGTCGCGGTCGGGTGCCAGCCCTTCTCGTAATGATGGTGATGCACGCCGCGACCGATCCGACAGACCGTCTCAAAGCCGGCCACATAGGCGGTGACGAGGTCCCGGCCGCTGCTGCCGAGCATTTCGCCGAGGGGCAGCAGGGCGGGGATCAGCATGACGGAAGGGTGGCCACCCATCGAGCCGGCAACGTCGTCATAGTCCAGGGCGTGCGAGGCGACGCCATTGACCAGCGCGGCGTCGAGCACGCTGGTGAGCCGGTCGGTGCCCAGGATCAGGGCGGGACCGGGGGCGGTCGCGACCCCCGGCACCCGCAGCAGGATCTGCGGGCCATCCTCTTGAATGCCGGCCAGGGTGCAGGCGACCGTGTCCACGAAGGCACTGGCGGTCCAGTCCAGTGCCGCCGGGTCGATGTCCTCGAACCGCAGGGCGTGGATGCGTTCGGCGATCTGCGTTGCCAGGGTGGTCATGGCTGTTTTATTCCGCCGCCGTCGCCAGTTTATCAATGGCGACGCCTTTGCCGACCCCGGCGCGTGTCTTGTACGGGCTCGTATCGATGTCCTCCAGTTCGATCTCCCGGCTCAGGACCTTTCGCTTCCATTCCTGGTGTTCCGGTTCCTTGGCGGTGAATTCTGGCATCACCTCGGAGGCAAACATTTCCAGGCTTTCGCAGATATGCGGATGGCTGTTCTTGCCCGCCTGATTAAGCAGGATGATCTGATCGACATGCGACGTCTCAAACCGCCGCAGTTTCTTCCGGATCGTTTCAGGCGACCCGATCAGGCCGCCGGTCAGGGCTTTGTCCGCCAGTTCCGGGTTGGCGATCTTCCATTTCAGATATTCCTCCCACAGGCTGACCGTTCCGGGCGCGGCGCGTTCGCGGTTGCGGGAGTTGCTGTAATACGCCAGCGAGAACTGGAAGAACGTCACCCCATCGGCGCGACGGCGGGCTTCCTCGTCGGTTTCCGCGCACATGAAATAGCTGACCATGGCGATGTTGCAGTTGGACTGGTAGTCCGCCAGCTTGTTCTGCCGCAAAACGAACGAGTTGTAGTAGGCGTGCACCCAGGCATTCGCCATGTCCGCCGACAGGAACTGAAATCCCAACGCGCCAATGCCGCAACGGCCCGCCATCTCGATCGTTTCCAACTGAGAACACGCAACCCATAGCGGCGGATGCGGCTTCTGGATCGGCTTCGGCAGCACGTTGCGCAGCGGAAATTTAAAGTATGGGCCGTCGTATTCCCAGCCGCCGTCCTTGAACATCGGCAGCACGCAACGCACGCCGTCCTCCCAAACCGCCTGCTTGTCCTCCATCTGACGGCCGAACGGTCCCAGTTCGGTGATGCTGGCGCCTTCGCCCATGCCGAATTCGACGCGGCCGTTGCTGACCAGATCGAGGCACGCGACTTTCTCGGCGACCCGCGCCGGATGATTGGTGGTCAACTGGATGATGCCGTGCCCCAGGCGGATTTGCTTCGTACGCTGGCTGGCGGCGGCGAGGAAAACCTCGGGCTGCGGCGAGTGAGAGTACTCCTCCAGGAAGTGATGTTCGACCTCCCAGGCGTAGTGATATCCGAGCTTATCTGCCAGTTCGACCTGCGACAGGGCGTTCTGATACAGCTTGAGTTCGGTGTCCGGTTCCCACGGCCGCGGACACTGTAGCTCGTAAAATATGCCGAATTTCATGGATCGCCCTCCAGCGGTCTTCCTACCGGCGAGTATCCTAGACAGACCCCGAAGGGAAAGTCGATATCACGGGGTTCCGTGCTGGTCGTGCCAGCGCAGGAAGTCGCGAAACAAGGCTTCCCGGCGTTCGTTGCTCATGCCGGTGGTCGTCTGGCCGGATTGATTCAGAAAGGCGTCAAACGACGGGCGCAGCGTGGTATTGTCCGCCTGATCTTTCTTCAGTTGTGTCAGGACCTCGGGGTAGCGCGTCCAACCTGGAATTTGGGCTGCCAGGTTGACCTCCTGCCACTTCGGATGAAACCCGGGGTGGCGAAACTGATCGAAACGCTCGAATAATGTATCCACAAAACGATTGACCCGCTTGGCCCGCGCGGTGTCCGGCGGCGTTCCCAGCGTGATCAGCACGGAACCGACGGATACCGTATCAATCGGCGAACCGGCCGGAATCAGGTTCGGATAATATTGCCGCTCCAAAGTCGTCGGCACATAGTCATCGATCAACTGCGCGGTCAGTGGAATGGGCACAAAGTGCAGGCCGGTCCCTGGCTCGATCTCTTGCAGCGCCGGAACGGGCCGGCCGCCGACAACGAACATCGCGGCGATTTCCCCATGCCGCAAACGCTCCAGCGCCGTCGTTTGATTATCCCGGGTGATGGTCGGGACGATGTGAAAACTGTCCAACAGGGCGGAGGCTGTTAGCTCCGTGCCACTTCCAGGCGGGCCGATCGCAACTACTTTGCCGGTCAAATCGCTCAGGACGCTGATATCCTTGCGGGCCAGGATATGGATTTCTTCCTGGAACAACTTCGCGATGTATTGCACCGACCCCTCGCGTGGAATGGACCCGTTCTGCATGGTCTGTGTCAGGCTGTCGGTATGGACGATCGCCACATCGACACCTTTCAACCAGATCAGATCGGCGATATTCTGTATCGACCCGCCGCCCAACATCGGCAGAATGCGCAGCCGGTCGCTGTCATCCAGCACCCGGGCGATGTCGGCGGCGATTCGTGTGTCCGTGCTGCCGGGACTGTCCGCGATCAGGCCAATCGTTGCGTTCTGTGCCTGGGCGATCCGAACGGGATCGGGTGGCTGCGCGGATGAGGGATTGGCGACCAGTGCGATACCAGCGGCCACGGCCGAAACCATGCGCCTATGATGCGGCATCACCATATCTCCCCCTGTGACCAATACGACAATGTACCGTCGAACCGCTCGGTTTTTTGTTTCGAATTCAGTAAATATCGAAACGATCCGGAGCGGTTTCGCCGTTTGACGCTGCGCCCATGCTTTTCGATTCGGCAAGATGCGATAGACTGGCGGAAACGGCCTCCGTCCGTGGAAATCAAGGAGAAGTGTATGACCGGCTACCCACTCACGCCCGCTCTGTTCGGCAAGGACGCTATCGCCGAGGACACGGCGAAGCTGAACGATGCGATGGTCGGACTGATGACCGGCCTGCCGGAGTGGTGGAATGTCGGCGCCGAAACCACGCGGGAAGGCCGCCGTCAGGGCAAGGGGCCGTTCCCGAAGGCGATCAAATCACCGCGCGCCCGCACGATCCTGATCACCGGACGCGATGGCAACGAGATCGCGCTGCGGGTGATCGCACCCGCGGTGGTGCGCGGCGTCTATCTGCACATCCACGGCGGCGGCTGGGTTCTGGGTGGGGCTGACCTGCAGGATCCGATGCTGGAGCGGATTGCCGACAATACCGGCCTTGCCGTTGTCAGTGTGGAGTATCGGTTGGCGCCGGAAGATCCGTACCCGGCCGGGCCGGACGATTGCGAATCCGCCGCCGCGTGGCTGATCAAGCATGCCAAGGCCGAGTTTGGCTCCGACGTTCTGACCATCGGCGGCGAATCCGCGGGCGGCAATCTGGCGGCGGTGACGGTGCTGCGCATGCGGGATCGTTACAGCTACACCGGTTTTCGTGGCGCGAACTTCGTCTATGGCGTGTTCGACATGAGCATGACACCGAGCCAGATGGCGTTCGGCAATCGGCGCCTGGTGTTGCGGACGATCGATATGCAGCAGTTCTACAATGCGTTTTTGCCGACAACGACGGATCGGCGGGTGCCGGATATTTCGCCGCTGTATGGGGATCTCAAGGGGCTGTGTCCGGCGCTGTTCAGCGTTGGGACGTGCGATGCGTTGCTGGATGATACGCTGTTCATGCATGCCCGCTGGATGGCGGCGCAAAACGATGCGGAACTGGCAGTGTATCCGGGCGGAGCGCATGGTTTCACGCTGTTCCCGAACCGTCTGGCTGACGAGGCGGGCGCGCGGTCGGAGGAATTTTTGCGGAAGGTGACAGCGTAATACGAGCATCGCGTTGATGCCGACTTCCGCCCCATCGTCATGGCCCTCCCCCGATCAAGTCGGGGGGGCATGACGACGGGGCGGTTGCGGCGCATCCGCGTTCATCTCTGCTTATCCGTGTTCATCTGCCTTGGGGGATTCTTCCTTCGCACGCCTCTCGGCCTACCAGGTCCATCAAAAAACGCGATCAGCCTGCGGGGCATGCACGTCAGGGTTGACATTAATTAACGATGGTGTTAGTAATGCAGACATGGAGCATACGGCGCCACCCATGACCCGACCGGCCACGCCCGATCCTACGCAGGACCGTGCCGGCCGTACCATACCGGAACGCCTCGCCGGCCTGCTGCATGTCGTTCGGGTCTTGCTCGGCCACGGCCGCCGCCTTGTTGAGACGGTGCCGGAGCGCGCCGCTAACGTGGAATTCGCCGCTTTGGCCGGGGTCTGGGGCACTTACACAATGCCGACCATCCTCATCCGGCTCCAGCGCGGCATCCTGCGCGCCATGGCGTTGGAGCGGTATCTGCTCGCCCGCGCCGCAAAAGGCCGCGAGATCGGACTCGTGTATCAGCGCGAGCGCACGCCGGCCAAGCCGCCGGTCGAACCGTCAGTAGGGGCGGCGGAGGGGGCGAAAGACGCCGGGTCGCCGGGTGGCCAGGCCAAGCCCGGCCCTGAAGAGATGGCGCCCAGGCGCCCCGCCTTCGATCCGGACGATCTCCGTATCCCCGGGCCCGAGGAACTTGACGCCGAGGTGCGCCGCCGCCCGCTCGGCCGCACCATCCTCTCGATCTGCATGGACCTCGCGGTCATTCCGAGTTTCTGCACTGGCACTTTCTGGAACCAGATATCCGACACGCTCATGAACTACGGCGGCAGCTTCACGACCCTGTTTAAAATCCGGGAACACCGCGAGACATCGTTTCAGAAAGAGCGGGACAAGAAGCCGGACACCTGGGGGTTTGCCTGGAGGCACCCGGGACCGGATATAGTCCGCCAGGTGCTGGGGTACATGATCGGTGAGCCGCCAACGCTGGACCCGTTCGATCCGTTACTGGCCACCGCGCCACCCTGACCAACATCCTCCCGGGATCTGCGTCGCACCCTCTGAGTCCGGGGGCGCACGCGCGCGCCGAAGCATCATCGGGATCGGGCGCTGCCGCAGTGATGCGCGGACCGTTTTGCGTTCGTGGTTTCAACTGATTGCCACGGCATCCGCATTTGATCCCCTGGCTCCGTGCCCCTTCGCGATACTCGTGCTGCCTTCGTGATGAATTTTTCCTTGTTTCCCGGCCTGTGCGTCCGGGGTCCGCGATCGTCAAGGGGGCGGGCGGTTTGCGGTGGCAGTCAGTAAAATAAGGAAAGTTTCATCACGGAGGCAGCACGAGGATCTCGAAGGTCCACAGAGGGAGTCTGTTGTACCAGCGGCCGCTGATGTCGACTCTTGCCCCATCGTCATAGCCCCGGCTTGTCCGGGCCATGACGATTGGGGGCGAGAGTCGGCATTAACGCGGACTGGTATGACCGGCCGCTATTTTTCATGCTCGCGTAATTTCGTTACGCCGGTCTGTAAGAAGACCGCATATCCGTAAACGGTTTCGTCAGGCTGGTTCCAGCAGACGTAGCCGCGACAGTCGTGCGGCCGAGCCTCATAGACGCCGCAGCGGTGGTCCTCGGTCAGAAACTGGCAGGTCTTGAAGCCTTCCTTGATCCGCTTCTCACCCTGGTTCGTGACCTCGACGACGTGCCGCTTTTCGAAATCCGCGACACTGATTTTCAGGTGTTTGGCCAAACGCCGCATATCGTCCCGGCTGACCCGGACGTATCCCGCCATGCGACAGCACAAGGCCGGGCATTTCAGGCAATCCAGACGTTCATGCGATGTCATCCGGTATCATGCCCCCGACATCCATGGCGAGCGCGCGATGCGGCTTCAGGTCAGCTCCTCGGTCTTGAAATCGGCCGGAACGATGATCTCCAGCACTTCGCAGTCGGCGGAATAGTCCAGCACTGTGTGTTTGATGCCGGAGGGTTGCAGCCAGCAGCTTCCGGCGGACATCATTTGCTCACCGTGGCCTTCGAATTCGTTCTTCATCCATCCCTTGAGCACATACACCAGTTGCAGGTCGGCCTGATGCACATGCCGCTTGCGGACTTCGTCGGTGCAGGGGGGAATGAACCGGATCACATGCGCCTGGCACAGGGCGCCGGTCGCCGCGGCGATGCCGAGGTCGCGGTATTGAGCATAGGGCCGCAGCCCGTCGGGCTTGAAATCGGCCTCATTCAGATGGCTGACGGTGAAGATTTGCGGCGGCACGGCGGCCAACGTGGCGGAGGGGGCAGGCGCCTTGGCCGCCGCGACGGTCGTGCTCGCCGATGGTGCCGCCGGCTTATGGGGCACCGGCGCTTGGCGGCCGCGCCGGGCGGTTGGGATCGGCACGGCGGTGCGGACCTTTGGCCGGCGAGGGGCGGCGGTCTTCACGGCAACGGTTTTCGATGACGAGGCCGCCGCGGCTACCCGGCTGGTAGGGGCTTTAGCCGGGGTCTTGGCCTTGCCGGCGGTCGTTTTCGGAATTGCCTTTGATGGCGCCGCGGTCTTCGCGGCCAATTTGACGGGAGCGGCTTGCTTCTTCACGAGGCTTGCCGAAACGGGCGCCTTCTTTGAAACCGCAGGCGCGGTGGGAGCCACTTTCTGTGTTGAGGCCGCCTTTACCGAAGGCTTGCCGCCAGCGGTCTTCTTGCCGGCCGGTGCGCTTTCCTTTTTCGCGGGGGTAGCCATGGGCTTCGCTCTCACAACCGGCGCTGGTTTGCTCTTGGCTTTAGCAGATCGTCCGGTGCTGGTTGTGGTGGCTTTGGCCATGGAGGCTTCCTCGTCATACTTTTCGGTTGAAAACAGTATCGACGCGATGACACCTGTCTTTCAAGAGGGTGTCACAAAGCTGATGGCCGACGGGCTGCCAACCGAGACCCGCACGCCGGTCGGAACCAGGTCGCCGCTGTCCTGCGCGATGTCGAAAATCGTAATTTCGTCGCTGTCCTGGTTGGCGGCGTAGAGCTGCCGCGCATCCGGCCCAAGGGTGAAAAACCGCGGCCGTTTGCCGCCGGTCGGGACGGTGACGGCGTAGGTCAACCTGCCGCTGTCCGGTGCGATAACGAATCGCACGATGCTGTCCTGGCCCCGGTTCGAGACATACAGATACCGTCCGCAGGGCGACGCCACGATTTCGGCCGTTGTGTTATGCCCCGTGTAACCGGATTGCAGCGTCGAAATCACCTGCACTTCGGTGGCCCGCTCCGCGACCCAGTCGAACACGGTGACCGTCGAGTCGAGCTCGTTATTCACGTAAAAGACCGGTAACGATGGGTGAAAAGTCGTATGCCGTGGCGCGGCACCCGGTGCCGATGCGATCGAACCCTGTTCGGTGGGGCGGAGGTTGCCGTCCTGAAACCGGAACAGGTACGTGCGGTCGAATCCCTTGTCCGGGACGATCACGAACTGTCCGGTCGGGTCGAAGATCACCGCGTGTGGATGGGACGAGGATTGCTCTTTCGGGTTCGGCCCGGGGGTGCCTTCAAGCTGGACCGACTGGCTCACCGGCAGCAGGTGTCCGTCTTCGCCGATCGGCATGACCGCCACGGCGCCAGAGCCGTAATTGGCGATGACCAGGAATTGTTCCGTGGGGTCCAAGGCCGAATCGACCGGGTTGTTGCCCTGGCAGTCCATTTGATTGAGCAGCGTCAGCATCCCGGTCGCGGTATCGACGGCAAACGCGCTCATCAGGTTGCGTCCGCCATGCACGCAATACATCCGCTTCGAGTCGCGGGTCAGAGTGAACAAAGCCGGGTTTTCCAGGCCGCCGATAGTCTGAACCAGGCTCCAGGCGCCATCGACCGGATCGACCCGATACGCCCTGATCCCGTCGCCCCGGCCGTTGCGGTCAGGCGTGGTGTAGCCGCCGACATAGGCAAACATCGCGTATCTCCCGTTGATGCATTGGTCTGGCGATTGGACGCCTTATTCCCGTCATGACCCGATTGCGTGTTGCCGTCGAGAGTGCGGCCCCGGGTTGGTGGTTCGTGCCGCGTCAGGAAGGCCGCGGGTTTTTACCACGGAGTTATCCAGCCGGCTGCGCCGCCAACCGAAGATGTCACGTCGCCTGATCCAGGATAATCTCGGTCATCACCGGATCGTCGCACACCGAACCATGGAATTGCACCGCGAACCCCGCGTCCTCTCGAGCGGCCCGTTCGGCAGTGATCAGTGCCGGGATGTCGTCGCGCACATGCCCACCACTGCCGGCGAAAAAGCCGATCACCACCACCGGGTGGGCGCGCAGTCCCGCCAGGACATCGGCAACCATGGGGGGTTCCTCCAGGCAGGCGTACTCCACACGAGCAAACAGCTCCGTCGCAGCGACCCTTGATGTGTGGCGATGCAAGGCCAGGGTTCGGCCCGGGGCGCTGGATGACCCGTGACCGACCACCAGAACCGCAACGTGGCGGGAGGCAACGCCCAGAGCGTCGCAGGCAACCAGGGCCTGACGTTCCATCAAACCCGCCATGCCGTCGTGGACTCCGACCGGCGGACCGATCGTGACCTGCCATTCGTCCAATGCCCGCGGCACCGCGACGCGGGTAAAATATCCGTCCTCCATGAAGAACGGCACCACCCTGATGCTGCCCGTCCCGAGTTCGGCCAATGCATCAGACACCGACGGAGCGCCGTTCAGCAGACCGACCGCCACACGGGCGAATCGATTGGACTGGCGCAGCGCGGCGGCGTGACGGTGGATCGCGGCGGCGGCGTCTGGATAGCGTGCCGATCCGTGGCCAATTAGCAACAAGGTGTCGTTCGCGGACACGGAAGACTCTCCACAACAGGCTGTTAGATGATCCCGGGGGGCTTGCCGGTTTGCCCCGCAGGGTAATCTGAAGCACATAAGCCTGGATTAACCAAAAGACAGTCGGCAAGGAGTGGACAATGGCGGACGACCTACCCCAACGCGAGGCGATGGAATTCGACGTCGTGATCGTCGGCGGCGGCCCGTCCGGTCTGTCGGCGGCGATCCGGCTGAAGCAGCTTAATCCCGACATAGCGGTTTGCCTGGTGGAAAAGGGCGGCGAAATCGGCGCCCATATCCTGTCCGGTGCGGTGATCGAGCCGCGCGCGCTGAACGAGCTGATCCCGGACTGGAAAGAGAAGGGAGCGCCGCTGGAGACACCGGCCGGCGAGGACCGCTTCCTGTTTTTGACGGAAACCAGATCGTTCAAGCTGCCGACTCCACCGCAAATGCACAATCACGGCAACTACATTGTGTCGTTGGGCAACGTCGTGCGCTGGCTGGGTCAGCAGGCCGAGGAGTTGGGCGTCGAAATCTACCCCGGTTTCGCCGCCACCGAACTGTTGGAGGAAGATGGCCGCATTGTCGGCATCGCCACCGGCGACATGGGCGTCAGCAAATCCGGCGAACCGGGCGGCAATTTCCAGCGCGGTATGGAGTTGCGCGCCCGCTACACACTGTTCGCCGAGGGTTGCCGCGGCTCGCTGTCCAAGCAGTTGATGGACCGGTTCAACCTGCGTGAGGGCCACGATCCGCAGACCTACGCGATCGGCATCAAGGAACTGTGGGAAATCCCCGCCGCCAACCACAAGGCCGGCCTGATCGAGCACAGCCTGGGCTGGCCGCTGGATCGCGCGACCTATGGCGGCTCCTTCCTGTACCATTTTGGCGAGAACCTGGTCTCGTTCGGATTTGTTATCGGGCTGGATTACAGCAATCCGTGGCTGTCACCGTTCGATGAAATGCAGCGCTTCAAGACGCATCCCGACATTCGCAAGCATTTCGAGGGCGGCCGCCGGATCTCCTATGGCGCCAGGGCGCTCAGTGAGGGCGGTCTGCAGTCGATACCGAAATTGAGCTTCCCGGGTGGATTGCTGATCGGCGATGCGGCCGGCTTCCTGAACGTGCCCAAGATCAAGGGCACCCACACCGCGATGAAGTCCGGCATGCTGGCGGCGGAAGCGTTGGCCGAAGCGCTGGCCGGCGACCATCCGGCCGAGGTGACGGCCTACGCGGACAAACTGCAATCGAGCTGGGTGTGGGAGGAACTCTCGCAATCCCGCAACATCCGGCCGGCTTTCGCAAAATTCGGGATGTGGGGCGGCCTGCTCTACAGCGGGCTGGACACCTATATTCTGCGCGGCAAGGCGCCCTGGACGTTCCATCACCCGCATGCGGACAACGAGACGCTGGTCGATGCCGACAAGGCCCCGCGCATCGTTTACCCGAAGCCGGATGGCGTGCTGACGTTCGACAAACTGTCCTCGGTATTCATCAGCAACACGGCACACGAGGAAGACCAACCCGTGCACCTGCGACTGACCAACCCCGCCGTAGCCGTCGATCTCAACTGGAACAAATACCGCGGCCCCGAGGCTCGGTTTTGTCCGGCGGGAGTCTATGAGTTCATCGGCGTGGAGGAGGGCACTCCGAAATTGCAGATCAACGCGCAGAATTGCGTGCACTGTAAGACCTGCGACATCAAGGACCCGTCGCAGAATATCAATTGGGTACCGCCCGAGGGCGGCGGCGGCCCGAATTATCCGGGCGGGATGTAGGCCTCGGGTTTTCGTGTCGTTATTGCCGGGCTTCGACCCGGCAATCCGAATCATCGCGCCTATGATGATGGTTCGCCGATTTCCGTCATCGCGGCGCCATGCTTCAGAAGGCTCCAGATCTCCCGCCGGATCTCCAGGAATGCCGCACTGGTCTTGATGTCCTCGTTCCGTGGCCGGCCGAACGGCACCGCGATATCCCGCTGTATCCGAGCAGGCCGGGGCGACATGACGATAATCCGGTCGGCGAGATAGATCGCTTCCTCGATACTGTGCGTCACGAACAGCACCGTCTTCCGGTCATCCTGCCAAATCCGCAGCAACTCATCCTGCATCAGATCCCGCGACTGCAGGTCCAGCGCCCCGAACGGCTCATCCATCAACAGGATATCCGGCCGCACGGCCAGTGCGCGCGCGATGCCGACACGCTGCTGCATCCCGCCCGACAATTGGTGGGGGTAGGACCGCGCGAAACCGGTCAGGCCGACCATTTCGATGTAATGTGCAGCGATCTCCAGCCGTTCGCGCTTCGATACGCCCTGCATCTCCAGGCCGAACGCGACGTTTTCCTGCGCCGTGCGCCAGGGAAACAGATCGAACCCCTGGAACACCATCGCCCGGCCTGCCCCTGGCCCGATGACCGAGCGACCGTCGATCTCAATTGTGCCGCTATCGGGCCTGTCCAGCCCGTTCAAAATGCGCAGAAACGTCGATTTCCCACAGCCGCTCGGTCCGATGATCGCGACAAATTCCTTGTCCGCGACATCGAGCGACAAATCCTGAAAGACCGTCAGCCCGGTGCCGTATCGACGGGTCAGGCCGGTCGTGCGCAGTTTCGGTTCGGTCATCCCAGCCGCTTCTGCGCCTCGGCCAGAAAACGCGGCTCGATCAGACTGTCGAAGCTGGCGCCCGGTGAAACGATTCCGGCTTTTTCGTAGATCGGTATCAGCGTGTTGAACGCGGCCAGGTCCAGCGGCATCGGCTCCGGAAACGCCTTTATCTCCCTGGTCAGCAGTGTCCATTCGTCGCGGATTCGTTCGTCCGGCCAGTGCGCCGCGTCGCGGTCGTTGCTGTACTTGCGGAACATACCGGCGAACCAGGCAAAATCGTTCGTCGCGGACCGATTGGCACGCAACTGAGCCTCCAGAACATCGACCACGACACGCTGGTTGTCGGGGTTCTCCAGCCACTTGCCGTTCACCGCCCAGACTTCGTTGGACCAGAAACCATACTCGGTCCACGGCTGGATCAGCGGTTTGTAGTTGCCTTGCAGTGCCACGTCGTGCGCCTGATCGGCATGGATCGGCACCAGATGCACGCGTTTGGCCATCAACGCCCGCATGCGGGCCGACGATCCGCCAAGGGCGACAATATTGACTTTGGTAATGTCGATGCCGTGCTTCATCAGAACGCCCAGCAGCAGGGCGTGGACGGTGTCTCCGGGCGTGTTGATGCCGCAAACGACGTCCGGCTTGGTCAGATCCTGTAACGAGGTCACAACATCCGCGTTGGCGGCGAACACAAGGTCCACACTGGCGTAAAACTGGCCGACGATTTTCAGGTTGGCACCCGCATTGGCGGCGGCGGCGATCGACGGCGTATCGGCATCGACGATGTCGGGCCCTCCGCCGACCAGCACCTGCGTGATGTTGGCCTGCTTTTCCATCCGCGTCAGGTCGATCGGAGCATAATCGCCGATTTGTTGCAGTATTTCGCGAACCGCAACGTTTCCGGGGACATGAATGCCCGCGACATTGGCGTTCGACATGACCTTCAAGCTGCGTCGCGTGCTGCCAAAGCTGACGCGGCTGCCGAACGGCGTGGTGAACGCCGCGGCGATGGCGGTGCGGCGGGTCAACATCGATGTCAAACCGGCACCCGGTGTTCGGGAGGATAGCGGAAGCTCACCCGTTTCATGAGCCGGGAGTATTCGCCGGGGAAGGGGTCTCGGCGGTGCATCGTCGCGCTGTTGTCCCACATTACCACATCGCCGACCGACCAGTGGTGTTTGTAGATCAGATCAGGCTCCGTCATGTACGGCAGCAATTCCGCCAGCAGCGCCTGACCGTCGGCTTCCGCCATCCCCTCCACCTCGGCCGTGTGGCTGGGGCTATAGTAGATCGCCTGCGTGCCCAGCAGCGGATGCGTGCGCACCAGCGGATGCGGCGAGTCAGGCGCGCGCTTCAACTGTTCCGCGCTCATCGCCAGATCGGGGCGCCCGGCGGCGTCGCGCCGGTTATGCCGGTCCACCGAGTTAACGACGCGCTTGCCCTGGATCTTCGCCTTCAACGGCGCCGGCAGCCGCCCATAGGCCGTGGCGAGGTCGGCAAACCAGGTATCGCCACCTTCCGGCGGAATTTCCTGGCCGAACAGTATGGTCCCGAATGTCGGCTGCGGCATGTAGGACTGGTCGATGTGCCACTGCGCCTCGCCGTCGCCCAACACGCCGATCGCACGGCCGTCCTTTTTCTTGTTGGAGACGATCATCACCTCGGAATTTTCGCGGGAGTGATAGGTGGAGCGGACGTGGATCTCCAACTCGCCGAATTGCCGGCCGAATTGCATCAGCGCGGCCTCGGTCAGGGTCTGACCCGGGAACACGGCGACCTTGTGGTGCAACCAGGCGTCCTTGATCGCGGCGAAATCGGCGTTGGCCAGCGGTGCGGCCAGATCGACACCGGTGATCTCCACACCGAGTGTGGGGCCGAGCGGACGGATGTTCATTGGGGCAGTCCTCCTTGCCAGGAATGGTGGCGCAAAGCCGGGCCGGGGGCTAGTGCAATCCGTGGCGCGGTGCCTCTGACCTGGCACTCAAACGGGCTGCTGGCGAAGGCAGGAAGCGGATACGCGGCTGAAATGCAGGGTGATCGATATGAAATCAGGTGCGACATCATGACTGCGCCGGACTATAATCGGAAACAGTGCGATTCCAGTATTATCTTGCAATAATACATTGCATGTCCGGACCATAAACGTGATCGCGATTTCGTGAGAATCCCTTTGCCATCTAACGAAATCGTGAGGTAAACAGTTCGTGTTTCCTCCCTGAACTTGCCGCGGGGGTTCGCTCCCGCGGCGCTCTTTTTACAGAGCATTTCACTTTGGGAGGATCATGTCGGAGACGGATGATCCCCATGCAAGACGATATTATCCAATACGAATTCGCCACAGCAACGATAGCGGCGGCATGGCAGCCCGTATCGATGGCAGCGGCAAAGCCCTACCTGAAGGCTATCGGCCTCGTAACGACCATGCTGTTCGTGTGGGCCGGACTCTGCGCGATCTGACCGGCACGGTCGATCCGCCAATACAGACCTAGACTTCGCCTCTCCTCCCATCAGTCAATGGAGACCGATTTGTCCTCTGTCGCAACACAACACTCCTACCGCGTACTCTGGGCCCAGGTGGTCCTGCAGGCCAAGGCCGACCTGGAAAACGAGCCGATCGGCTCCATTCTGTTCAATCAAGCGGCGGCGTTCTTCGTCAGCCGTGGCGAATGGGCGGAATCGCGCGCCATCGTTGCCGATTGCCTGGAAATCCATCCCGACGAACTCACCCGCAGCGGCGAACGCTGGATTGCCGAGCGCCGGCAGCAGGAAGGCCTGGCACCGGAGGTGGCGCCGGCGCCGCGACCGAAGACGCCGCTGGTGCTGCCGCGTTTGGAGGCGATCCCCGCCCCGACCGCCGCCAGCCAACGGCTCGCCCGTAAGAACACCCGCCGGACGGTCAATCCGTTTCAGATGAAGCCAGTTTCCGCGAGCCTGTGACCTGGGGGCGCCGGTCCTGATGACAGCGTGACCTTGTCGGGCGATAAATGAGGCGAATTGATCAAATTGCAGTCAATTTTGAATTGTGTATGCTGGATATTAGCCAAAATGCCTTGAGAGTTTGCGTGGCACGGAAATTGCTATTTCGTTATCCGACCACGTAGTCACATGCGCGTCAGTTCCGTCCGGCAATGGTGTCGGCCGGAACTGACAGTGGACGCCGCATTCTCACGGCACCGCCGGTCCTCCATGAGCCGACCCGCTCGTCAACGAAGACGCGCTCATCCGACCATGGTGTATTATGCCGTCACCCATTCAGGCGACCACCCGCGAACGTCTTGTTGTCATCGGCAACGGTATGGCCGGGATCCGCACGGTCGAGGAATTGCTGAAGCTCGACCCGGCCCGTTTCGATATCACCGTGTTCGGTGCCGAACCGTATGTGAACTACGACCGCATCATGCTGTCGTCGGTGCTGGCCGGCGAGAAACAGATTGATGAGATCACCATCAATCCGCGTTCCTGGTACGACGAGAACAACATTGTTCTCCACGCCGGCGATGCGGCCGTCGCCATCGACCCGGCGGCACGCACAGTGACCTCGGTTTCGGGGATAATTGTAGAATACGATCGCCTGCTGCTCGCCACCGGTTCCAGGCCCATTGTCCCGCCGATCCCCGGATTGAACCTGCCCGGTGTCTGCGCGTTTCGCGACATCAAGGACGTCGACACCATGATCGGCGCGGCTGGCACCTATCGCCGAGCCGCCGTGATCGGCGGAGGTTTGCTCGGTTTGGAGGCCGCGTGGGGCTTGAAGCGGCGCGGGATGGAGGTCGCGGTCATCCATCTGATGCCGACGCTGATGGAACGGCAACTCGACGAAACCGCTGGCCGCTTGTTACAGCGCGACCTGACCGAACGCGGCATTTCGTTCTTCACCAATGGCCAGACCGAGGAAGTGACAGGCACCGATCGCGTCACCGGGGTGCGCCTCGCCGACGGACGCGAGGCTCCCGCCGATCTTGTGGTCGTCGCCATCGGCATCCGTCCGGATGTCGAACTGGCCCGCGCCGCCGGGTTGGACGTCAACCGCGGCATCGTCGTTGGTGACAACATGAGCACCTCCGACCCCGACATTTTTGCGATTGGCGAATGCGCTGAACACCGTGGTGTCGTCGTCGGACTGGTCGCGCCGATCTGGGACATGGCACGCGTGTGCGCCCACCATTTGGCCGGCGGCAACGCACTGTCCTATGCCCCGCAGGCTACCGCGACCCGATTGAAGATCACCGGGATCGACGTTTATTCAGCCGGCCAACTGGCAGCCGGGGAGGATGAGGACGAAATCATCCTGCGCGATGCCCGCCGCCGTGCCTATCGCAAGCTGGTGTTGCGGGACGGCAAAGTGGTCGGCACGGTGCTGTACGGAGATGTCGCCGACGGCGCCTGGTATTTTGATCTGATCCGCCGCCAGACTGACGTTGTTGAAATTGCCGACCGCATGATTCTGGGGCAGACGGCGACACAGGCGGGCGGCGGGCCGGCGGCACCGGATGTGTCGAAAATGCCGGACGACATGCAGATTTGCGGCTGCAACGGCGTCTGTAAGGGTGCCATTGTCGAAACGATCACAGCGAAGGGTCTGACGACGTACGACGCAGTCAAGGCGCATACCAAGGCCTCGGCGTCCTGCGGCACCTGCGCCCCATTGGTGCGTCAAATTCTCGCTGATACGCTCGGGATCGAGGTCGCCGGACCCAGCATCCCGACGGTTTGCAAATGCACCGACCACACGCACGAAGACGTCCGTGCCGCGATCCTTTCGAACAAGCTGAAGACTCAGGACGCCGTGCGTAAGGCGATGGGCTGGCGTACCGTTGACGGGTGCGCTTCCTGCCGCCCGGCGCTGAATTTCTATCTGTTGTGCGCCTGGCCGGGAGAATACCAGGACGACAGCCGCTCTCGTTTCGTCAACGAGCGTATGCATGCGAATATTCAGAAGGACGGCACCTACTCGGTGATCCCGCGCCTGTGGGGCGGTACCGCGACGCCGGGAGAACTCGCCGCTATCGCCGCCGTCGCCAGCAAATACAACGTGGCGGAGGTGAAGATCACCGGCGGCCAGCGGCTGGGTCTGTACGGCATCAAGAAGAACGATCTGCCCGCCGTGTGGGGCGAATTGAATGACGCGGGGTTGGTGTCGGGACATGCGTATGGCAAGTCGTTGCGCACGGTGAAGACCTGCGTCGGGCTGGAATGGTGCCGCTTTGGCACTCAGGATTCCACGACGCTGGGTAAGAAGCTGGAACGGATGACCTGGGGTAACTGGACGCCGCATAAGTTCAAAATGGGCGTCTCTGGCTGCCCGCGTAACTGTGCCGAGTCATCGATCAAGGACTTCGGCGTGATCTGCGTCGAGTCGGGGTTTGATCTGCTGATCGGGGGCAATGGCGGTATCGACCTGCGCGGCACCGACACACTATGCCACGTCGCCACCGAGGCCGAAGTGCTGGAATATGCCGGCGCGTTCATGCAGCTTTATCGTGAAGAAGCACGCTACCTCGACCGCACCGCGCCGTATGTTGAACGTGTTGGCATCGAGTATATTCGTCAGCGCATTGTCGGGGACGCCCCCGGCCGGCAGGCGTTGCACAACCGGTTTCTATTCGCGCAGAGCTTCCTGCAGGACGATCCGTGGGCGGAACGGGCCAGCAAGGGCGTGGACGCCCATGAATTCACCACGCTGGCAGTGGTGGAATAGGCCCGTCGTCTCGACAGTTTCGTTGTGACGAACAGGCACGCCGGACGATAGCAGACCTGCGTCCGCCATGGCGATGGGTAGCCATGGCGGAGGGCCGGTGCCTGGAAAAAGGCGTCTTACTGCTTCATGTGATGCATATGGCCGCCGCGATCTTCATGGTGGCGGAAAACCGTATCCGCATTCTTCTTTTGGTCGTCGGACATCGACCCGTATAACGTCTGGAATGCGGTGGCGAGCTTCTGCATGTCGTCGGCATGCTGCTGGGCGACCTTGGCATAAGATTGCATGTTGTCAGCGGCATTCATGGACGCGAAACCGGTGCCTCGCTGTTCCAGCGTCTGGTTCATATCATTGGCGTTGTCGCGCATGACCTGCGCGAATTGATCCCACTGGGCCTGCTGCGCCGGCGTGATCTGCAATTGAGCGTGCAAGTGAGTGATGTGGCGTTCAACCCGATCGGCTGGTGACATGGGCTTGGCCATCGCCGGTTTCGCCTTCTGCGCCGTAGCGGGGGCAGTCGATGGCGTTTGGGCGAATGCGCTGACCGGCATAGCCATCGCCGGCAGCAGCAGCGTGGCCATCAATGCAGCGGCGCGGGAAGTCGTCTTGATAGACATGTTCAGTCTCCGTGGGATTGTCGCGGCGGGCGAAATGGATTTGTCAGGACGTTTAGTTAACGGCCGTAATACACCGGTGGCGGCGGCGCATAGTAAACGGGTGGTGGCGGGGCATAATACACCGGCGGCGGCGGATAATAGACAGGGGGAGGGGCGGCCACGACCGCGCCGCCGATCAGGGCGCCGATGCCGAGACCCAACAGGGCGCCGCCAATGATCGCTCCGCCGTCACCGCCACGGCCGCCACCGCGGTCGTAGTGTCCTTCTCTGTCACGCCCGTCCCGAGGCTGAGCCGCCGCCGGGAGTGCAAGCGGGATCGTCAATGTGGCGGCAAGCGCAAAAGCGCCGAAGGCGCGGTTCATCGCTAATCTCCTTTTACCATACGGACATACCGGCGTTGGATCGAAGTCCTGGCGCATGATGGCCGTTCATACAGCTCTGTTTCCGACGATGCCGCATTGACCGCGATCAACGGCACTCATCATCGAAACACAACAATCATATGGGCATTTGATCTTTTGTTTACAGGAGACGCGATTGTAAAATCTTGCAACTTAACCGTCCGGGTACGAAATCGTCCCTGGTGTCACTTCGTGCCGGGAGCCACGATGGGTCATAGATGATACGTCATGCGATTCGGCCGCCTGTCACGCGTTGGCCGGCGCTCACCGGACGTTATGGCGGTGTCGAGGCACTGCCTCCCGTTTGCCAGGGCGCCAAACCATCAGCCAGGCGCCCCAGTCCATGGTTCGCCAGCAACCCGATCCCCATGATCGCCACCAGCAGCGCGAGCATGCGGGCGGTCGAGATATCCATGCTCGCCTCGTTCAGCATGCCGCCGATACCGGATACAATGAACAACTGCGCCAGCACCATCGACCGGATCGCGTGGACCAGGCCAATCCGGGCGCCGGCCAAAAGATACGGAAACAGTGCCGGTAGCATGATCGTTCGGAAAGCCTGCAGGCGGGATGCACCAAACGATCGCCCCACGTCCAACCATCGCCGGTCGATCCGCACCGCGCCCTGGTAGGTCGTCAACGTCACATACCAAACCGACGACAGCACCACGACCGCCACCACGAACCACCATCCGGTTCCGACCAGCAAGATCAGGATCGGCACGATGGCGGCGACCGAGGTCACTACGAACAGGCTTACCCAAGGGTGGATCAATGCGTTCCAGACCGGCGACCGGCCCATCAACGCGCCCAGCGGCATGCCGATGCAGCAGGCGATCACGAACCCGACCAGGGCCGGCGCCAGCGACACCCAGATTGTCGTCAACGCCGCCGCGTCGCCGGCCAGCGCCACCAGTTCCACCGCCACCGATGACGGGGGCGCCAGCAGTGAATCCCCCCAATGCCGGCCAGCGATCTCCCAGATCAGCAGAAACAGCGCGACGCCAGTTAGCCTCAGTAACAGCGTCATGGACGTTCCCAACGCAACACACGCCGCTCCACCCACAGCAGCATCTGCTGCACGGCCAGTCCGATCAAAGCGACGGTGGCGATTATCGCCAGCATCCCGGCGGTGTTAAAGCGGGCGGCGCTGTCCAGCAGCAGCTTGCCCAGATTGGCGGGGGACAACAGCAACTCGGCCGTGATGACCCCGGCGACCGCGCGCACCAGGCCGATCCGCAACGCCGTGAACAGAAACGGCAAGCTGGCGGGGACCTGCACCGACCCGATCATCTGAACCCGGGGTGCGGAGAAACTGCGCGCCACATCCAGCAACCGGCGGTCGATCGTCGCCGCGCCCGTGGCGGTGATCGTCAGCATTTCGAAGAAACACATGATGACGACGATGGCGATCCGGGAATGCGCGAACAGGCCGAACCAGACGATCAGGAACGGGATGAAAGCGGCCGGCGGGATGGCGTAGATGCCGGTCAGGATCGGGTGCAGCATCTCGCGCACCCAATAGACTCGCCCCATGGCGAAGCCAACGGGCAGCGCGACCACGGCAGACAGGGCGAATCCGGCCGCCAGCGTCGCCAGCGATCCGCCGATCGCGACCGGCAGCGCCATCGTGACGGTCTGATGCCACAGATAACTGAACGCGGCCGAAGCGGGGGAGAACAGCACCGGCGGCGACAGCCGGCCAATCAGCTCCCACACCGCCAACCCGGCGACGACCGACAGCACGGCGATGAAACGGGTCCCGATCATTCCGCCAGACTGCGTCAGGTCCCGGCGGGAGGCAATCAGGCCGCGATCAGCCCCAGTTTCGTGCGAGCATCGTCAGGGATCGGAACCGGCCTCTGCACCCCGCGTTCCACGAAAACATGGACAAAGTGTCCCTCGGCGGCGGCGGTATCTTCGTCATTGCGAAAGATGCCGATCTCGTACCGGACAGAGCTGCGCCCGATACTCGCGACCCGGATGCCGACGTTGACCCGATCCGGGAATGCCAGGGAAGAGTGATACCGGCAGGCCACCTCGGCCACCACGCAATGGACCGGTCCGTCCAGCAAACCGACCACGTTCTCGGTCATTTCGTAATATGTGACGGCCGTATCGAAGAATGAGAAGTAGTTCACGTTGTTCACATGCTGGAACACGTCATTATCCATCCACCGAGTGGTGATGGCATGAAACCAGCGGTAATCGGCTCGGTGTCCGGGTGGTTGACGGCTCATCGTGGGCGGTATCCTGCAAGAAGGGCTTTGATTTCCTCCATTAGCCGAGCGCTGGATCATTGGACAGCGCGGGCTTCAGGCGCTACAGGGCGGCGCCCGTTCGGAAAGGACTGAAGTGCCGTATCGCCCGAAAATCTGGATGTTGTGCCTGCTGTCCGGGATTCTGACGCCTTTTGTCGCATCAGCGCATGCCATCCTGGAAGAAAGCGCGCCGCCCGCCGGGGCCTCGGTCAGGCCGGGAGATGTGGACCTTAAATTCCGCTACAACAGCCGAATCGACCGGGCACGGTCGCGTCTGACGCTGATCCGGCCGGACCATAGCCGCGAGACGGTTTCCATCACGGCGGATGGTCCGCCCGACATCATCGCCGCGCATCTGGATCTGACTCCCGGAGCCTACGTCGTTCGCTGGCAGGTGCTGGCGGTGGACGGCCATATCACCCGGGGTGACGTCCCCTTCACCGTTACGGCGCCCTGACCCATGGAACTGCTCGTTGATCTGTTCGGCTACCTCTCGATCATCGTCCATGGGCTGACGATCGTCTCGCAATCGATGGCGCTGGGCGGGACCCTGTTCCTGGTGTTCCTGGCCCGATCGCTTGGCTCGCGCCTGGACCGATTCGGGATCGCCGCCGGCACCGCCCGCATCGCAGGATACGCCGCGTTGGCGTTGCTGCTGTGTGAGGCCGCTGCCGTGGCCCTGCAAACCGCCGTGCTGATGGAGACAGTCGGTCTTGGTTTACGGAATGTGCTGGGCGCGGACTTCGCCGTTGCCGGGCTGGTGAAGACGGCGGCCGCCGCCGCGATGGCCGCCGCCTTGTTGGGACTGCGCGAACGGGCGCCCGTCTTACCGCTGCTGGCGTTGACCCTGATCGAGCTTGCCGCCGCCACCCTGACCACGCACGCCGCCGCCCGGCTGGACAATAGCGAGTGGCTGCTGGTGGTGGAGGGCTTGCACCAACTCGGAGCCGCCATCTGGATCGGCGGCATTCCGTGCTTCCTGCTGACGCTGGCCCGCATCAATGACGGCGTGACGTTCCGGCTCGTCGGCGCCCGCTTCTCGCGTATGTCGATGGCCGGGGTCGCCTGCATCCTGGTCAGCGGCGTCACCATGAGCATGATGTATATCGGCAGTCTGCAAGGCTTCTATGGTACCGCGTTCGGCGTCATGGTCGGCGCCAAGATTGGCATGTTCCTGATGCTGCTGGCGCTCGGTGGCATGAATTTTCTGCTGGTGGAACGCCTGCGGTCCAACCCTGGTACGTCGGTCAACCGCTTGCGCCGGTTCGCCGAGGTGGAGTTCGGCATCGGCATCGCGATCTTCTTCGCCGCTGCATCTCTGACGTCGGTGCCGCCCGCCGTCGACCTGACGCAGGACCGGGTGAGCTGGCAGGAAATCGTCGAGCGTAACACCCCGGAATGGCCGCGCCTGAGCAGTCCGGACCACGACGTTCTGGCATTGCCGGCGTTGCAGGCCAAATTGGATGCTGAGGCTGCGGCGCAGAAGGGCGCGCCGCAGGTCGCGTTTATTCCGGGGGCAGGGGATCTGCCACCGCGCAACGCGGACGACATCGCCTGGTCGGAATACAACCACCATTGGGCGGGCCTGTTCGTGGTCGCGGTCGGGTTGCTGGCGTTGCTCAATCGGGCCGGGCTGCGCTGGGCGCGGCATTGGCCGCTGTGTTTTCTCGGTTTGGCGGTGTTTTTGTTCTTTCGCTCGGACCCCGAGACATGGCCGATGGGCGACATCGGCTTCCTGGAAAGTTTTCGCGATGTGGAGGTGTTGCAGCACCGCTTCTTCGTGCTGTTGATCGTGGTGTTCACATATTTTGAGTGGCGTGTGCGGGCTACGAACTGGACCAATCGGAACGCCGCCCTGGTGTTCCCGCTGCTATGCGCCGCGGGTGGAACGATGCTGCTGACGCACAGCCACGCGATTGCCAACGTCAAGGATCAATTGTTGATCGAATTGACTCACACGCCGCTGGCCCTGGCCGGGATCGCGGCCGGCTGGGGGCGCTGGCTGGAGATCCGGTTGAACCCGCGGGAGAATCCGGTCGCATGGCAGATTGCCGGCTGGGTTTGGCCGGCCTGCATCCTGTTCTGCGGGTTGCTGTTGTTGTCGTATCGGGAGGCTTAGGCGGTCGCGGATCGCCGCGTGGTCCGATTGAGCCGGACCTACGTCGCGTCCTCCAGGATATCCGCAATCGCCCGTTCGAGATGGCGTAGCGTATTGCAAACCGAAACCAGATTGCAGAACGGCGCGTACCGATACATGTCGGAATCGCCGGTGCCCCACGCTGATTTATATTCGGGGTTCAACCAGATAATCCGTTTCGATCTTTGCGACAGCCGTCCGATCACGTCCGTCCGGGGATCGGTGCGGTTGCCGCGTGCGTCACCCAGGATGATGACGGTGGTCTTGTTGGTCACGTGACGCATCCAGCCGTCTTCGAAGTCGGCGAATGAATTGCCATAGTTCGACGACCCGAATCCGATCAGCGACATGATCTTGGTGATGGCTTCCTCGACCGGTTCCTTTTCCAGAATTTCCGAGACTTCGATCAGCGACCCTGCGAAGGCGAATGATCGAATATCCGACAGCGCTTCATTGATTGCGTACATGAACATCAACAGGAACTGCGACATCGCGGCGACGGAGCCGGACACGTCGCACAGCACCATGACGCGCGGCTTCTCGATGCGTTTTTGCTTCCAGACGGTAATGAACGGAATGCCGCCCCAGCCCATATTCCGCCGTAACGTCCGGCGCGTGTCGAGTTGCCCGCGTAGCCGCCGCCGTCTGGTCTTCGCGTAGCGCGCGGCCAGTTTCTTCGCCATTTGCCGGACCAGGATACGCATCCGGTCCAGATCGCGTCGTTCAATATTGGACAGGCGAGCGGACTTCAGCAATTCCTCGCGGAATTTTTCGGTATCGCCCTTGGCGAACAGCAACAGGTTCCGTTCGACAAAGTCACGAATGGAATCCCGTAACGCTTCTATCCGCCCATCCAGAAACTGCGCTCGGCCCAGCCCTTCCGGCGTGCCGGTCTGGCGCATTGCCTCCATGTCACGCTCCAGCGCGCGAAGGCCCATGCGATCGAGGATGCGGCGCGCGTAGAGATTTTTCTGTGTGAAGAAGCGGATGTTTTCGATGCCGGCTTCTCGCGCGGCCTGCTCCATCGCGGTTGCCAATGCGGCACGGTCATCGTTGGCCAGCAATGAACCGAGCGACTGGCCGCCCTGGCCGCCCATTCCGTCGCCACCGGATCCGTTGGAGGGGCTGGAGAACGGGTCCTGCTCGGAATCCTCCGCGTCTTCTTCGGGTTCGGCCCTGTCGGTACTGAATTCGTCACGTTTGAAATAAAGATCGAACGCCTCGTCGTACAGCGCCTTTTCATCGGGCGTTTTCGCCAGCACCAGCCCCAACGTGTCCTTCAACACCGTCCGGTCCTCAAACCCGACGATGTCCAAGGCTCGGGCGGCATCGATGCCCTCAGCTGCCGAGACCTTCAGGCCAGCGCCGCGCGCGACCTGGAGGAACCGGCGGAGGGGCTCGCTGGCAGGGGCCGCGATCATGCGACCCCGGCGTCCTGTCTTGCCTTGTGCGTCAGACCGGCGAGTTGTTTGCCGGCCGATTCAATGTCCGCTTCGAACTTCAGCAGCACGTTCAGCGTATCGCGCACCATGTCGACGTCCAGAACCGAGACATGCAGCAACAGCATGATCTTCGCCCAGTCGATGGTTTCGCTGACCGACGGAACTTTCTTCAGATCCAGCGCACGCAGTTGCTGGACGAAGCTGACCAGTTGTTTCAGCAGCCGCCCATCGATCCCGGGAACGCGGGACGAAATAATCTTGGCCTCCAGCTTGTCATCCGGGAAGCCGATATGCAGATGCAGACAGCGGCGTTTCAGCGCGTCACCCAAATCGCGGGTGCTGTTCGAGGTCAGCAGCACGATCGGCGGCACCAGCGCATGCACCGTGCCGATCTCGGGGATCGTCACCTGGTAGTCGGACAGAATTTCCAGCAGGAACGCCTCAAACTCCTGATCCGATTTGTCGATTTCGTCGATCAGCAACACCGAACCAGCCGGCTCCTGCAACGACCGCAGCAGCGGCCGAGGCTCCAGGAACTGATGCGAAAAGAACACGTCGCCGAACGAGTGCAGCTTATCCAGCGCTGTCGCCAGATCGTCGGCGTCGCCGATGACCGAGTTGATCTTGTCCTTCAGGATTTGTGTGTACAGCAACTGCTTGCCGTATTTCCATTCGTACAATGCCTTGGACTCGTCGAGCCCCTCGTAGCACTGCATCCGGATCAACGGCAGCTTCAGCCACGACGCGACCGACTTTGCCAGTTCGGTCTTGCCGACGCCGGCCGGACCCTCGACCAGGATCGGCTTCTGAAGGTGGTGCGCCATGTAGATCGCGGTCGAGATTTGGCGATTGGCGATATACCCGGCCTCACTCAGGCCCTGTTCGACAGCGTCGATCGATCGCAGGGGCTCAATCCCCAGCGGCAGCGCATCGTTCACGTCCTGCTCCAAGCTACTGTTCAGTAACCGGATCGCATCGCTGGGGAGGAATGTCAAACTATTGGAGCGCCAGGGCTCTGCCCCGGACCCGCAAAGCACGCCCCTGCGAAGGTGGGGCGGCCTCGGCCCTTTGATCCCGAGGACCTTATTATGGGTTCCAAGGAGCGACGCTCCTTGGTGGGGTTCGGGGTAAAGCTCCTATCTTCCTACAATTCGATTACCCCTCCTCGCAGCCCCTTTGTCACCGCCTCCGCCCGGCTGGTCGCATCCAGCTTCGTGAAGAGTGCCTCCATATGGAATTTCACGGTGTGAACCGATATCCCCAGCCGGCGCGCCATTTCCTTGTTGCTAAGGCCCTCGGCGATCAGCCCCAGCACTTCCCGCTCCCGCGGGGTGAGCAGCGGCATATCCTCGGCAGGCGCGAAGCCGCGTGGTTCCGCCGCGGCGGTGGATCGGACCAACAGACCGGCGAACACCGCCCGCAATGCCGCATCCAGTTGCTCCGTCGTCGCATCGGGCGCCAGCACGCCGGCGGGCGAACCGGCGGGGAAACCGGTGGTCAGCGCGACGACCGGCGCCTCGGCCTCTTTCGGAAGGGGCGAGGACGTCCGGTCCAGGTCGCACAATTCCACATCCGGGATTTCGTCGGTCAGGACGTGTCCGGCCGCCTCCAGCATCGCTGCCAGACCCCGGCGGCGAACCGGGTCGGTCGCATGCACCCGAATGCGGAGGCCGTGGCTCATGCCGGCGGACGAGCGGCAATCGTGACGGCGATCGTCTGAACGGCGCCCGCCCGCAGCAGTCGCAGGGCCACGCTTTGGCCGATCCGGTCGGGACCCAGCGAGGCGGTTAGCGCGCGCGGCCGGCCGGCGGGTGCTCCGTCGATGTCCAGCACGATGTCCCCGGGCATGACGCCGGCCGCCTCAGCCGGACCGCCCGTCACCAGCCCAACCACCATCAGCCCGCTATCGCGTTCGGCGGTCTGACGAAAACTGTCAGGAATCATCACCGGCTGCAAACCAATACCGAGCCATCCCTTGGTGACGCGGCCTTCTGTTAGCAGGGGATCGACGACGCGGGCCAGTGTCGCGGTAGGGATGACAATGGTCCGCCGCCTTGGGCCGGAGGTGGACATACCGATCAGACCGCCCGCCAATGACAGAACGGGTCCGCCCTCGTCTATCCCGAGTCGTGTATCCAGACGGATCAGGGCATCGATCCGGCCGCCCGCCATGCTGTGCCAGGCGTCGCCCAACGCATGCACCATCGCCAACCGCCCGGTTGCGCGCCCGCCGCCATCAGCTCCAACCAGCAGAGTCAGGTTGCCCACACGAAGGCCATCGGCGGCTTCAGGTAACGCACCATCCAGTGCCGTATCCAGCTTCAGGACCGCCACATTGGTGCCCTTGTCCCGCCCGGCCAGCGTCGCGCCGACCGTTTGGCCACCGTGCGAGACCTGAAGCCCCGACACGTCCTCGGGCAGCATTTGCTCAGACGCGACCACGACATCCGGGCGCCACAAAATCCCGCTCGTCGGCCGCCTGCCGGTGTGAACCGCCACCACGAACGGAGCGGCGGCGGCGATCCGGTCGGCCAGGCCGGACGAAAACTGTTCGATCATATCCATACGTCGATACCTCCTTGCATGGCCTTACCTTGCCCCGGGGCGGACGGGCGCGGCATCGGTTGGATGACCGGGACAAAGCCCCACCAGATGGCCGGGTTCCCGGAAGATCACAGTCTCCCCATTTGGGCGACGAAAGGACAATTGCCATGCCGCTCGATGCCTTAGACCAGGAACTCGACCCTTACTCCGATCACGTAATCCATGCATTCGATCGCGTTGGCCCCGCGGTCGTGCATATTACCGCATTCGCCAAGGACGGCCGGCCAGCGGGCCAGGGATCCGGCGTTATCTTTACCCCTGACGGCTACGTGCTGACCAACAGCCACGTTGTCGGTCAGGCTGGCCGGTTGAACGCCAGCCTGACGGACGGTCAGAGCTTCGAGGCAACACTGATCGGCGACGATCCCGCCACCGACATCGCCGTCGTGCGACTGTCAGGCACTGGCCTGCCGCACGCCGAACTCGGCGTGTCCGCGACCCTGAAAGTCGGGCAACTCGTCGTCGCCATCGGCAACCCACTCGGGTTTACCTGCACCGTTACCGCCGGAATCGTCAGCGCGCTGGGACGCACGCTGCGCACCAGGGCCGGGGGGCTTTTGGACAGTGTTATCCAGACCGACGCGCCGCTGAACCCCGGGAACTCTGGCGGCCCGCTGGTCTCCGGGGCGGGCCGAGTGGTCGGAATCAACACCGCGATGATCGGACCGGCGCAGGGGATCTGCTTCGCCATCGGCATCGATACCGCGATCTGGGTGGCGACCCGGCTGATGCGGGATGGCCGGGTCCGGCGGTCTCGCTTGGGTGTGTCGGCGCAGACCGTCCCCATCGCCACGCGGGTGCGTCGTTTCCACGGGTTGTCGCAGGCCACCGGTGCGATGATTGCCGAGATTGTCCCGGACGGCCCGGGACACACCGCCGGTCTACAGGCCGGGGATGTGCTGGTGACTTTGGACGGAACCCCGATCACCGGCGTGGACGATCTGCACCGCGCCCTGACGCAGGAACGCGCCGGCGTCGTGGTCTCGGTCGGCGTGCTGCGCCGCACGGAACACCTGACACTGCCCGTCATACCGGCCGAAATCTGACTGTTGCCGCCAAACATAGTCCGAAACAGAGCGTTGCTATCCTGACAGCCGGGTTGGCGTTATCATTTGACCAGACAACGCTATTTCAGGAGGTAGCCATGCCCGACACCGATACAATCGTCCTGTTCCATGCACCCAACACCCGATCCAGCGGCACGCTGATACTGTTGGAGGAATTAGGCGCTCCCTACGAACTGCGCGTGCTGAACATGCAGGCGGGCGAGCAAAGGCAGCCGGCGTTTCTGGCGATTAACCCGATGGGCAAGGTCCCGGCGGTCCTGCACGGCGATGTGCTGATAACAGAACAGGTGGCGGTATATCTGTATTTGGCGGACCTGTTTCCGGGGGCCGGGCTGACTCCGCCATTGGGCGACAAGCGCCGGGGACCCTACCTGCGTTGGATGGCGTTTTATGCCGGATGCTTTGAGCCGGCGGTGGTGGATCGAGCGATGAAGCGCGATCCCGCCCCGGCCGCAATGTCGCCATACGGCGATTTTGAAACCGTCATGGCGACCTTGAATGCGCAGCTTTCCGCCGGCCCGTTTATCTTGGGGTCGGACTTCTCCGCCGCCGATGTGCTGTGGGGTTCGGCGTTGCAGTGGACGACGATGTTCGGCCTCGTCCCGGAATCGCCCGAGATCAAGGCCTACATCCAGCGGATCACCAGCCGTCCGGCCGCGATCCGGGTTCGGGAGCAAGACGCGGCACTGGCCGCCCAGCACAAGATGTCATGACAATGGAACGGCCCTGAGGCGCTGAATTGGTCCGATGCTTTTGATCGAATCTGTTGGAAAAGAGCAGATCAATTTCCACCGGAGCCAAGACGATGGCCGATTCCAGCTTTTCCGTTTCCGACCGTACCCGGCTGCGTCGTCGCCACGAACGTGGCCGGTTCGACAAGGCAACGGTGTATGACATCCTCGATTCCGCGATGTTGGCGCACATCGCCTACGTGGTTGACGGGCAGCCGTTCTGCACGCCAACGGGATTCTGGCGGGAGGGCGATTGTCTGTATTGGCATGGCTCCTCCGCCAGCCGGATGATCCGCAAGCAGTCCGCCGGTTTGCCGGTGTGCGTGACGGTGACCCATTTGGACGCTCTCGTCCTGGCCCGTAACGGATTCCATCATTCGGTCAACTATCGCTCCGTGATGGCGTTCGGCACCGCCCGCCTGGTGACCGATGCAAGCGAGAAGCTGCGTCTCATGGATGCATTCGTGGATCGGCTTTACCCCGGGCGCTCTCGCGACATTCGCCCGCCGACCGAGCAGGAGGCCACGGCGACGGGGTTTGTGATGATGCCGATCGATGAGGCATCGGGCAAAATCCGGTCAACGCATGTTGCGGACGACGAGGAGGATTACGCCCTACCGGTCTGGACCGCCCGCATTCCGGTGCGTCAGACGCTGGGCGAACCCGAACCGTGCCCGCGCCTGGCGGCCGGCAGCCGCATGCCGGACGAGCTGGCGATGTTCCAGCGCGGTCGTGCCTTGGATGAAACCTTGTTGGAGGCGTACCACACGACCTACCGGGCCTGATGCGTGGTTTGGCATTCAAGGGCATGTTCAAATCGCTGGTTTTTGGGAACGTGACGAAGACCTGATCGCCAACGGTCCCGACGTGTACAAAGTGTCACATTGACTCGGAACCGCCCGATCGATCATGTGACTCCGCTTTGATCCGCAGCCAGCCTGTGGACAATCATGCGCGTCGTGTCGTTCACAGGTTCGGGATCGGTCGTCTGGTCATGCTTCTCGTCGTCGATGCCGGCAACACCAACATCGTGTTCGCCGTCCATGATCCCTCCGGCTGGCGGGGCGTCTGGCGCATTCGCACCGACGCCCAACGCACATCCGACGAATACGCGGTCTGGCTCAACAGCCTGCTGACCCTGTGCGACCTGAAGCGGGAGCAGATCAACGCTGCCGTTATCGGCACCGTCGTGCCCGCCGCGCTGTATCACCTCCGCCGCCTCTGCCGCGATTGGTTCAGCGTGGAACCGCTGATCGCTCGCGCATCCCTGGACTGGGGGTTCGAGATCAAGATCGACAATCCCAACGAGGTCGGCGCCGATCGCCTGCTGAACGCCATGGCCGGTCACAGAAATTTTGGCGGCCCGATGATCGTTGTCGATTTCGGTACCGCTACCACCTTTGATGTGGTAGACGCGTCTGGTGCCTACCTTGGCGGCGTGATCTGCCCTGGCATAAACCTGTCCCTTGAGGCCCTTCACCAGGCCGCCGCCCGTCTGCCACGCATCGGCATCGGCAGGCCGCAATCGGTGATCGGGCGCTCCACCGTCCCCGCGATGCAATCGGGTATGTACTGGGGTTATGTCGGCCTGATCGAAGGCCTGCTGACCCGGATAAAAGCTGAATTCGGCGGCCCTATGAAGGTTGTCGCAACCGGCGGTTTGGCCCCTTTGTTCGCCGAGGGAACACTTATGATCGAGCACATCGAGCCCGATCTGACTTTGGATGGCCTGCGGATGTTGGCGGAGCGCAACCCAGCGCCCACATTACCCCGGGAGAGAACGCGATTGATTGAACACGAATAACGGAACGAAACTCGAATTATGGACTCTGAAACAGGCGAACTGGCCTTCCTGCCACTAGGCGGGACGGGCGAGATTGGTATGAACCTCAACCTGTATCGCTGGCGCGAAGTAGGTACCGAGAAATGGCTGGCGGTAGATTGCGGTATCGGCTTCGGCGGCAGCGAACTGCCCGAGGTCGAGGTGATGATGGCCGATCCCGGCTTCATCGCCGACCGCAAGGACAAGCTGGTCGGGCTGGTCATCACCCACGCGCATGAAGATCACATTGGCGCGGTTGCGTGGCTGTGGCCGCGGCTGAAATGCCCGGTTTGGTGCACGCCGTTCGCCGCCGCCGTGCTGCGCCGCAAGCTGGCCGAGAACGGCCTGGCCAATCAGGTCAAGGTCAACGTCGTCCAACCCGGCGGCAGCTTCGACATCAAGCCGTTCGCGCTGCGGTTCATCACCATGGCGCACTCGATTCCCGAAGCGCAGGCGCTGGTGATCGACACCCCGGCCGGTACCGTGTTGCACACGGGTGACTGGAAGATCGACGCCAATCCGCTGATCGGCGCCCCGACCGATGAGGCGGCCCTGGCTGCCCTCGGTGAAAAGGGCGTGCTCGCAATCGTGTGCGACTCCACCAACGCGATGGTCGAAGGTCACTCCGGCAGTGAGGCCGACGTGCGCCGCAGCCTGTCCGCGCTGATCCGCGATCTGCGCGGCCGGGTCGCCGTCACCTGCTTTGCCAGCAACGTCGCCCGTATGGAATCGGTGGCGCTCGCCGCCCGCGATGCCGGCCGCAGTGTCGCCATCGTCGGCCGTTCGCTGCGCAACATGGATGCCGCCGCCCGCGAATGCGGCTACCTGAAAACACTGCCGCCGTTCCTGACCGAGGACGACATCGACGACGTGTCCGACGACAACATCCTGATGTTGATCACCGGCAGCCAGGGCGAGGATCGCAGCGCGCTGACCCGCATCGCCCGTGACGACCATCCCCGCGTCTCGCTTGGGGAAGGCGACACCGTCATCTATTCGTCTCGCATGATCCCCGGCAATGAACGCGCGATCGGCACCGTGCAGGACAATCTGGTCCGCCGCGGCGTCCGGCTGATGACCGACGACGACCATCTGGTGCATGTTTCCGGCCATCCGGCCCGCGATGAACTCCGCCGGATGTACAAGCTGGTGAAACCACGCTATTCGGTTCCGGTGCATGGCGAGTGGCGGCATCTGTCCGCGCATGCCGAACTGGCACGCGAAGCTGGTGCCACTCCGTTCATGATGGAAGACGGCGACATCATCACCCTGTCGCCCGGCCGCCCGGCCATCACCGACAGCGCCCCCGTTGGCCGTCTGGTGCTGGATGGTACCCGTCTGGTGCCGCTGAAGGGCGAAGTCATGTCGGCCCGCCGCCGCATGCTGTTCAACGGCATCGTCGTTGCCAGTGTCGCGGTCGATCAAAGCGGCAATGTGCGTGGCCGGCCGAAGGTCACCGCGCCCGGCCTGCTGGACCCTGAGGATCCCGAAACCGATCGCGTCGCGTCCGACTTCGCCGATTCGCTGCAAAATCTGCCGGCCAACCTGCGCCGCGACGATGTCGCTCTGCTGGATGCCGCTAAATCAGCGCTGCGGCGCACGCTCGGCCGTAAAATGGGCAAGCGCCCGATGGTCGATGTGCATCTGATTCGGGTCTGACAGGAACCTGCGTTGATGCCGGCTCTTGCCTACGATCGTCACGGTCCGGCCACGCCGAACCATGACGGACGTGCGATTGCGGGCGTCAACGTCAACGTTGATTGGTCTGAGACGCTATGAGCTGGTTCACCGGAATTGTACTGTTTGTGGTCATCTGGTGGATCGCCTTGTTCGCGGTCCTGCCGATCGGCACCAAGCCGGTGGCGCAGGCCGATGACAAAAGCGGCTGGCGCGGTGCGCCGGAACGGCCTCGGATCATGATGAAGGTGATTGTTACGACACTAGTCGCGAGCGTTCTGTGGACCGGCACCTACCTGCTGATCACAAGTGATATGATCAGCTTCCGTCACGGCATGTTCGCTGAATCAGACGATTGATCGCTTGTGCGATCTTTTTTGTTCCGCTACCCCGCCTCGGACTGACAGAGGATTGTGTCCTCGGTCGTCCGGGCGGATGGCGTTTCCTCCCCAAACCTGGGTTGCCTACTGGTCAGTAAGCGGCCCGAGGTCTTGTTAACCAAACTTACCGCCGCTGTCACGCTGTATTGTTGCTTTTTGAAGCGGTAACGGAAAGTTTATTGCTAGAATCCATTGTGCAACGCACCAAAATTACAATTTAGATCGGTTTTTTGATGCTGCGCCGCAACGCAGCCGTGGCTGTGCGATGGGTGATCGCAGATGGCGTGATATGAGGCACCGAACAGCCTGGTAGCGGGATGCGGCTAAACGCGTTACGACCTCTCCCCTCGACACTGAAAACGGAATTCCCTCGCGATGCGTCTGTCCAGCGGTTTCATCCCCACGCTCAAGGAAACGCCGAATGAGGCGCAGATTGCCTCGCACCGGCTGATGCTGCGGGCCGGTCTGGTGCGTCAGACCTCGGCCGGCATTTATGCCTGGCTGCCGCTTGGGCTGCGGGTCCTGCGCAACATCGAAAAAATTGTGCGGGAGGAACAGAACCGCGCCGGGGCACAGGAAATCCTGATGCCCACGATCCAGCCGGCCGACCTGTGGCGCGAGAGTGGGCGGTATGAGGATTACGGCAAGGAGATGCTGCGCATCACCGACCGGCACGAACGCGACATGCTGTACGGCCCGACCAATGAGGAAATGGTCACCGACCTGTTCCGCCAGTCGGTCAAAAGCTACAAGGAACTGCCGCAGATCCTGTACCACATCCAGTGGAAGTTCCGCGATGAGGTCCGGCCCCGATTCGGCGTCATGCGCGGCCGCGAATTCCTGATGAAGGACGCTTATTCGTTCGATCTGGACCAGGAAGCCGCCGTTGTCAGCTATCGCAAGATGATGCTGGCTTATATGCGGACCTTTCAGCGGATGGGCCTGAAGGCGATCCCGATGGAGGCCGACACCGGCCCGATCGGTGGCGATCTGAGCCACGAATTTATCATCCTGGCCCCGACCGGGGAGAGCCAGGTCTATTTCGACGCGGCGTTCGAGGAGATCGATTACCTCGGCGCCGGCAGCTTCAGCCACGATAAGCCCGAGGATTTGGCGCGCTTCTTCACCGAGATGACCACCCATTACGCCGCCACCGACGAAAAGCACGACACCGCTCGGTGGGACAAGGTCGAGAACAAGCGCGAGGGCCGGGGAATCGAGGTCGGCCATATCTTCTACTTCGGCACCAAATACACGAAGTCGATGAATGCCACGGTGGCCGGTCCTGACGGCAAGCCGGTGCATCCGGAAATGGGCAGCTACGGCATCGGCGTGTCGCGCCTTGTCGGTGCTGTGATCGAGGCCAGTCACGACGACAACGGCATCATCTGGCCGGACAGCATCGCCCCGTTCAAGGCGGCGATACTGAATCTGAAAGTCGGCGATGCCACCTGCGATGCGATGTGCGAACAGCTTTACGCCGCGCTGGGCGACAACGCCCTGTATGACGACCGCACCGATCGGGCCGGCGCGAAATTCGCCGAAGCCGATCTGATGGGCCACCCCTGGCAGATCGTCGTCGGACCGCGCGGCGCCGCCGCTGGCATGGTCGAACTGAAGCGGCGCGCCATCGGCGAGCGGGTTGAGGTGACGCCGGAAGAGGCGCTCAGTCGGATCGGCTGATGTTCGGTCCCTTCGAACGGATGGTCGCCGGCCGCTACTTGCGCGCGCGCAAGGGGGAGCGGTTCGTCTCCATCATCGCCATCTTCTCCCTGGTCGGCATCGCGCTGGGTGTCGCCACGTTGATCGTCGTCACGTCGGTCATGAGCGGCTTCCAGGTCGAACTGGTGTCGCGCATCCTGGGGGTGAACGGTCATATCACGGTGGAGGCCTATGCCGGCCAGAAGCTGACCGACTACCCACCGGTGGTGGCGAAAATCCGCTCGCTGCCGGATGTGTCGTCGGTCACGCCGGTGCTGGACGGTCAGGCGTTGCTCAGCAAAGAAGGCGGAGGGTCTCGCGGCGGCCTGGTGCGTGGAATCGCGCTGGACGATTTGCGTGCGCTGCATCCAATCAGCGACCATATCGTCAACGGCAGCCTCGACGACTTCACCGGGGACGACGCGATCATTGTCGGCGTCGGACTGGCCACGACCTACCGCCTGCAACTCGGTGCCCCGTTGACCGTGATTTCTCCCGACGGCGCGGCGACCGCGTTCGGGACGATACCGCGTGTCAGAGCCTATAAAGTGGTGGCGATCTTCGATGCGGGCCTCAGCGACTATAACAACAGCGTCGTGTTCCTGCCGCTGCCGGCGGCGCAGGTGTTCTTCCAGAAGCCCAACGCGATCACCGGGATGGAAATCCGGCTGAAAGACCCCGATCAGGTCAACAGCGTGGGTCGAGAACTTCTGCCTTTGATGAAGGATCGCCCGGTCTATGCGCGCGACTGGCGCCACGCGAACGACACCATCATTGGCGTCCTCCAGGTGCAGAAGGACACGATGTTCATTGTCCTGGGCATGATCGTCCTGGTCGCTGCCTTCAACGTGGTATCCTCGCTGATCATGCTGGTGAAGGACAAGCGCGCCGACATCGCCGTCTTGCGGACCATCGGCGCCAGCAGTTCCTCCATCATGCGCATCTTCCTGATGTGCGGCGCCTTCGTCGGAGTCAGCGGCACGGTGATCGGCACCATCATCGGCGTGCTGTTCTGCTGGAATATCCACGGGGTGCAGCATTTCGTGGAGCGGATGACCGGCGGCCGGGTGTTTGACGCCTCGGTATTCATGTTGTCCGAATTGCCGAATGCCATCGACTGGGGCGATGTCGGCCGCGTCGTGGCGCTGGGTTTGATTCTGTCGCTGCTGGCGACGGTGTATCCAAGCTGGCGGGCGGCGAGCACCGACCCGGTGGAGGCGTTGCGGCATGAGTGATCCTCTGGTCCTGCGCGCCGTCACCCGTGTCTATCGGGGTGACGCAGGCGAGCTGCCGGTGCTGCAAGGCGCCGACCTGACCGTCCGAGCGGGCGAGATCGTGGCGCTGGTCGCGCCGTCCGGCGCGGGCAAGTCCACGTTGCTGCATCTCGCAGGGCTGCTCGACCGCCCTGACGGCGGATCGGTGATGATCGAGGGCCGCGATGCCGGCGGACTGCCCGATCTGGCCCGAACGGCGATCCGTCGCGATACCATCGGCTTCGTCTATCAGTTCCACCATTTGCTGCCCGAATTCACCGCGCTGGAGAACGTCATCCTGCCGCAGATGATCGCCGGCGCGTCTCGCCGGGCGGCGGAGGAGCGGGCGCGGTCGTTGCTGACGACGTTCGGTCTGGCGTCTCGGTTGGGGCATCTACCGGGGAAGCTGTCCGGCGGCGAGCAACAGCGGGTCGCGATCGCGCGTGCGCTGGCGAACGGGCCGAAGCTGCTGTTGGCGGACGAGCCCACGGGCAATCTGGATGTGGCGACAGCAGAGCGCGTGTTCGCCGAACTGCTGGCGATCGTCCGCGATCACGGGGTGGCGGCGCTGATCGCGACGCATAATCCTGATCTGGCGGCGCGGATGGATCGGACGGTGACATTGCGGGATGGGCGGCTGGTTTAGCGGCGTTCCCGTCCGAACAATTCGCTTATGACGTGTCTCGTGTCGTATCATCGGGCGACGATTGGCGAAGGATGTACCATGCCGCGTGGAATACTGTTCTTGTTTGTCGTGCTTTTCCCGATCCTGGCGACGGCCCAACCCATGACCGAACGTCACATGATGGGTTCGGGGATGCACACTCCGGCGATGCCGACCGGGGCGGGTCAAAGCGCATTCGCCGCGATTCAGGAGGTTGTTCAAATCCTGGAGGCAGACCCGGCGACGGACTGGAGCAAGGTGAACATCGACGCACTGCGGCGACACTTGATCGACATGGACAATGTGACCCTGCATGCCGAGGTGGCGAACCAACCCATCGAGAATGGCATGACCTTTGTTGTGTCAGGTGCTGGCGAGATCAGGGAGTCCATTCAAAGAATGATAACGGCGCATGCCGCCGCGATGAATGGGGTTGAGGGATGGCAGTTCGTTGCCGTCACGACCGAGACAGGGCCGTCGCTTACGGTCACAGTACCTGCTCCAGATATCGAGAAACTGCGGGGGCTAGGGTTTATCGGGGTGTTGACGCGCGGCATGCACCACCAGATGCATCACCTGATGATCGCGCGCGGCGGTGATCCGCATCACTGATCCCGGGCGATGCGGGGATTGGGTCAACGTCCGCGCAAGAACGATTGACTGTGTATTCTTGAGAACATCTGAATAATTATTTGGAATCGATCGATTTGTTTGCTGTCTCGGTGAACTGCCGCGGGGCATGCCTCCGTGGTCCCGACGACGTCCGGCATGACAGTCCGGAACACGGGCGCATGGCCCTGGCTTGCCGGTAACGGCGAAACCGGACACCATCGGCCCAACGGAGGATACGAATGACGTCTCGAAAACCCAGCATCGCTATCATTGGAGCCGGCATCGGCGGCCTGACCGCCGCGGCCTGCATGCGCCGCATAGGCATAGACGTGCGTATTTACGAGCAGGCGAGGGGGTTTACGCGTCTGGGTGCCGGCATCCAGCAGGCGCCGAATTCCATCCGTGTGCTGTATGCGCTGGGACTTAAGGACAAATTGCTGGCGCAGGCGTTCCAGCCGGAAACCAACGATTCCCGTGATTACGACACGGGAAAGCTGACAAATTCACTTCCGCTGGGGCAGTCCGTGCTGGACCGTCACGGCGTGCCGTATTTCCTGATGCACCGGGGCGACCTGCACGCGATGCTGGCCGAACTCGTGCCGGCCGAAATTATCCGGCAGAACCACAAGCTGGCTGGTTTGGAGCATCTGCCCGACGGTAGCGTCCGCATGAGCTTCACCAACGGTGAAACCGCCGAGGCGGATGCTGTGATCGGCGCGGACGGCGTGCATTCGGTGGTGCGCGAGTTTATGCTTGGCAAGGAACAACCGCGTTTCACCGGCCGCGTCGCCTATCGCACCGTGTTCCCGACATCGTTGCTCGGTGGCATGATGCCCGATCCGTGCGTCAAATGGTGGGGACCCGATCGTCACATCGTCAGTTATTACGTCAATCCTCGCCGCGACGAACTGTATTTCGTGACCAGTAAGCCAGAGCCGGAGTTCGGTGTGGAATCCTGGTCCGCCAAGGGCGATCTGGCCACCCTGCGTGCGGCTTACGCGGATTTTCATCCGCAGGTGCGGGCCATCCTCGCTGCCTGCCCGGACGTCCACAAATGGGCGCTGGTCGAACGTGATCCCCTGCCGACCTGGGTCGAAGGCAACGTCGCGCTTCTGGGAGACGCCTGCCACCCGATGACCCCGTATATGGCGCAGGGCGCGTCAACCTCGATCGAGGACGGGGCGATCTTGTCGCGCTGCCTGGACGGCGTGGACCGGGACGGCCTGCACGCCGCGCTGCTGCGATACGAGGCGACGCGCAAGCCGCGCACGTCTCGTATCCAGCAGACCTCGGCGCAGAACACCTGGCTGAAGGAGCCGCACGACGCCGACTGGGTGTATGGCTACGATTCCTGGACGGTGCCGTTGGCGGGGTGATTGATCATGCGTTGTGGAACAAGCTGACGGAGTTCGGGTTGCAGATCTGCAGACCATAGGGCATGCCGTGGCCGATGGTAGAATTGTCGCTGAACGCAATGGTCGATCGGTCGGTATCGTGAAAACTCAATACTTCGGGCTTTCCGGGACCCGCGATGTCGGCTGTCGCTGCGATGCTCAGCACCGAGCTGCCCAGAGCTGTCAACGACTCTCCAGGGGCTGATGCCTGGAACGCAATGTTCCATTGGCCGGTGTTCAGAACGCTGGCCGCGAATTTCGCGAGGTTAAACTGCCCGGCCGGGCCGCACGCGCTGGCTGCGGCCGACCCTGCGCCAGGCGTCGCCAACAGCAGCGTTGCACCGGACGCGGAGATTTCCGTGAGTGAAGCCCCAACATAGCCGGTGCCGGAAAGGCATAACTGGAATGTGTCGGTAATCGACATATGGATCGTGGCGTTGTCCGCCGCGACCGTGGCGGTCACGTCGATGCTGAGTGAGGCTGTGTAGAGGCCGCTCAGCTTGCCGTTGGTCAGGGTCAACACTCCTTGACTGGCGGCCGTGGAAGTCACTGAACCGGCAGCCGCGGCATTAGCCCAGGCATTGAGATTGACGATATTGCCGAGTGATATGTTGATCGATGCATAGTCGTTCGGCACCGCCGCCTGGAGCGCGATAGAAACGCTGGTATTGGCATATCCGTTGGCGGCCAATACCTGAGGTCCGTTGCTATATCCTATGGAAATATCGTCAAGATCTTGCCAGAAAGCATTGTTTTCGCCGAAACCAGATTGTGCGTAAACATCCGGATCGGCTAATTTTGTGCCATTTCCGGGATAGAGTGGCTTCGAATTATGCACAGGCATGCCATTCCCCTTAGTTGAACGACGCGCATCACGTCGATAATCTAACAAGACGCTGTCGGGATCGTTGTCGGCGACTAAATTGTTGTTGACCGGAAACACGAGCGCGTTAGCTCGCACAGGCGCGTGATTTGATAATGTATTATAAAGTACATCGAAAATTGATCGGACCATATGGCACCCGGAACGCAAGGGTAAATGCGGGTTTTGGTTGATATATTGCGTATATGTTTAATGAATTTTGACATATTTCGACCATATGTGCAAAAAAAGCAATATTAATTCCGATAACGATCTTCAGAGTACTCTTGCTCTATACCGGCACCAGCGGCATGGTCATGAAATGCCCGACCGGGAAAACCGGGGGGCAGGATGTCTTGTCGTCATCGACGCGCCGGTAGTCCCGCAAGAGAGTCATTCTAAAGGAGTATTTGTGTTGCCTTTGAAAACATTTGTTCTCAGAGTGACATTCGGAGTCCTGTGCGCGGCGTCGGTCATGCCGGTATTGGCGCAGGCTCAGCTCTCAGGCGGGCAAGGCGATGCGCAGGCCGCGCCGGTGGCGCGGCGTCCGATCGAATTGCAGGCGATCGAAAAGCTGAATGCCTGGACTGTCGGACTCGCGGCGGGTCAGCTTGAAGGGGCGCCGCTTCGATTTGCCACCGATATCGGCCGTGTCGTGGACGATGGCGACAATCTGCACGTCTTACCGATTGTCACCCGCGGCCCCGCCGAGAATGTCGAAGCCTTGCTGTACTTGCGCGGCGTCGATGTCGCGATCATCAACTCCGACTCACTGGCGCAATTCAAGGAACTTGTGCCGAATATCCAGAAACGGATCACCTATATCCTGAGTCTGTTCCCATCGGAGTTACATATTTTCGTCCGGCCGGAGATCAAAACTCTTGATGACCTCAAAGGGAAGAAGGTGAATTTCAATACACCGGGAACCGCCGCCGCCTATTCGGGACCGTTGATTTTCGACCAACTGAAACTGGACGTGAATAAGACCTTTATCCCCCACCAGGTGGCCTTGGAACAAATGCGCAGCGGGCAGGGCGACATGGAAGCCGTGGTCTTCATCACCTCCAAGCCGGTCGATGCCTTCCTGCGCGGAAAGTGGGAGCCTGGCTTCAAATTCTTGCCGGTGCCGCTTGGGGATTCCGAATTCTATCTGCCGTCCACTCTGACCTCGAGCGATTACCCGCAACTGATTCCGCAGGGGCAAGAGATCCCGACGATCGCGATCCCGACGATTCTCGCCGCGTTCAATTGGCAAAAGAACTCAGATCGTTACAGGCGTGTCGCGCGGCTGACCGATTACCTGTTCAATCGCCTGGAGACACTGCAGGGACCCGGCTTTCATCCGAAATGGAAGGATGTGAACCTGGCGGCGAAAGTGCCCGGTCTGGACCGGTTTCCGGCGGCGCAGGAATGGCTCGATGGTCACGCCGTTTCGAAGGTTGCCGCCGGGCCGGGTGACGTTGGTGGGGGATCCTCCGCCCGGGCCGGAACCGGCGATGCGCCTCCCACCGCAGAGGAAAGGCAACTATATCGCGAGTTCCTGGAATGGCGGCGCCGGCTCGGTAAGTGAATGGGTCACGATGCTTTAGCCCTGAGGGAGAGGTCGATGCATACGCTTGTTAAAGCAACCATGGTTGGGCTTGCCGGTTTCGCGGTCATCGGTGTCCCGCCGGGATCTGTCCAGGCACAAACGGCCACCACCACGACCAACGGGCCGCGGCATGCGATGTCGAAGCCGGCGCACCGGATCATCATCCAGGTCACGCAGAACGATCCGGCGGTGATGAACATGGCGCTCAACAACGCCGAAAACCTGGAGAAATTCTACCAGGACAAGGGTGAACCGTTCCAGATAGAGTTGGTCGCCTACGGCGCGGGTCTGAATATTTTTCGCGCGGACACCTCGCCGGTGAAAGAGCGGCTTGCGAGTATAGCCAACGGATCGAAAAATATAAGTTTCTCGGGATGCGGGAACACGTTGGCCAACCAATCGCGACAGGAGAGCAAACCGATCTCACTCGTTCCCGAAGCCCACATCGTGCCGACCGGCATTGCGCGCGTCGTGGAGCTTGAGGAGCAAGGCTGGACCTATGTAAGGCCGTGAATACCTGGCTTGTGTGTCAGAGGTTGATCAAGCCGACAAAGTCATGTTCGCCCGCAGCCGGACAGACGAGAAATGGAACCGGGAGAGGATCATGAAAGCCGTTCTTCTTATCCTCACGCTGATTGGAACCCTGTTGCCATGTCTCGGGTCCGCGCAAACCGCCACCAGGTGTACGGCGTGTGTTGGCGCGGCCGGATGCGAAGACAGGCACGCATCCTGCGTCGCGGAATGCCGGGCTCGGTATTTCAGTGTTGATCCGAAACGGCCAGCTTGTGTGTCGGAATGTACGACCAGTTCGGACAGATGTGCCCGGGTCGCAATCGCGGATTGTCGGGTTCAGGCGATGTGCCGGTAATTAGCCTGACGCCGGTCCGCGCGTCACGCTGCCGGCGTCATCGGTGGGACAAGGCCGCGTATGCACCCGATCAGGGGCTGCGGGCCGCGTCCGCTGTGGAACTTGTTGAACCGGAACTCGAAGTCGCAAAGGCACTCGCACTCGCCCATCCCCCGGGGGTGGAGGTGGCCGTGACACTGACGGACGTACCTGGCCCCACCGCCGTCTGGTGATCAACCGCCGGCTTGCCGTTCATCGACAAGGCGGAGACGCTGATGCCGGCCGACGGTGGCCCAAATGTGGTAAATGCGGCCCCCCCTGAACTTTGCGCCATTGCGGACCCTGTAGCCGTAATTCCGAAACAGGCTGTCATGGCGAAAACAGATCGATTCACGGTTGAAACTCCTCTGGTTATCGTGCGGCGACCTCTGGAAGACGCGCCGCCTTGGGATCGCCGAGCGTGATCGCGCGATGATACCACATGTCCGCCGTGGTGGGGTTTGGCTGAATGCCAACCGCATGGATGCGGGCCAGGAAGACCGGATCGTAGGTCTTGCCCATCTCCACCGCGGCCTGTCCGCTGCCGGCCCCGACGGCGCGTTCGAAATACAGCCGCGCCGCGGCGATATCACCTGCCGCGATCATGGCGGCGCCGTGTTCAAGGTATCTCGCCACGCTGTCGGTGGGCGCGAAGGTCTTGACCGGGATCGTGGCCACCGCATGCGCGATCATCGGCGCTGGTTTCGCCGGCGTATAGGAGACAGGCTGTGCCCAGGCCGCATCGGTCTGAACATTCCCCACACTGGAATCGGGCGCCGGTTTTTCCGCTGGAGCCGTGTGTGGTCTGGTCCAGACGGGCTTGCCCTTGTTCGTTTCGGATACTGGCTGTTTCGCGGTCGCCACCGAGTGCGCGACCGGCGCTTGCATGGTAGTGCACTCGGGATAGAGGGTCACGTCCAAACCCTTCACGCGGCAAAACGGCGGGGCGTTCGCCTGGATCGGAACGGCCGCGGCGACATGCTTGATCGCCGGTTCGGCCACGTCTGGTTTGGCGGGCTTGGCGGGCTCTACGGCTGCGGTTTTCGGTGTTGGGGTCTCGGGAACCGCAGACGCGACCCTCGGCGTCGGTTGGTCTTGCAGGCAGGGTTTGCCGACGCGAACCGCCGCATCGCGGACATCCTTGATCTGACACAGGATTTCCCGCGCCAGCGTTTCGTCTTTCAGGCCGGTGATCACAACGGCGGCGTTGTTGCGGGTTTCGCATTCCTTATCGATGGACGCGGTGGCACCGCCGATGCCAAACAATGGCGTGCTGACGCCCACCGACGTGCCGGACGAGCAGGGGTTGAGGCCATAGATGTTTGAGAGGCCCAGCGATGGGGCGTTCCGCGGGATACCGGTGTTGTTGATGTTCTCGGTTAGCGTGGTTTGCGCGAGCGCTGGAGCGGCTCCCAGGAGGGCGGCGGTCCCGGCAAGGAGGATGCTTCGAAAGATCATGGCGAATACTCTTCTTTCAGCGCGACGCTGGATATCCAAACCTCTGGCGAGCCTAACTCGAACAGTGCCAGAGACACCGTGGTAAGCGGAGCGCGGCGGCGATGGAAGCGAAGGGTCGGCGCCTCCATCGTTCCGCGACGCCAGTGCTTTACGGCGTAGCCCAGGCTGCTGCCGAAGCGTTTCCGCTGGCCGCGCCATGCGCGCTTGCTGCTCCACCCAACAATCCAGTTTGCGCTTTGAATTGTGTGTTATTCATGCTTTGGGCACTGGCCGCCGCCGTTTGAACCATCGGTGAGTTGACGGCGGTCGCGGACGCGACGCCCGTGCTGGTCGCAACAACGGTGGCTGCGGCGTTACCGCTTGAGGCTGTCGACCCGGAGACAGACGAAGTGACGCTCGTGACGGCTCCGGTGCTGCCGGCGTTGGCGTGGCCGAGGGTCAGCGCAAACAAAGCCGCTGCCGCAACAACAGTATGACAGTATTTCATGGTACCGTGTACCCCCCGCTGCTACCAGGCACCGAAATTGATTGAGATGTTCCCAGCAGTATGCTCGACTTCAGCGCAACCGAAGTGGAGACGGTCAGCGGCCCGCTGTGAGTCGTCGTGGTGACGCTGCCTCCGCCCGTCGCGGTGGTGGACGTGTTAACCGTGATACTGACCGGTGGGGCATTTGGTGGAGTTGGTGGACTTGGTAGGGTAGGTGCTCCGGCGAAGGCCGGCCCGCTGAGAAACGCAGCCGTGGCGCTCGCGAATAGGAAGTGCCGCATAAGGGCCCCCTTCTTTGATTGATTCGAGGAACGGAGAGGCCGGCCGAGACCGTCCCCTCCGTTGTTCGTGGATCAGAACGGCGAGGAGTTGGCAGAGGCGCCGCCGTGGCCGCCGCCCGTTCCGCCTGCGATGCCACCGCCAAAGGTGGTGGTCACGGCGCCGGCGCCGCCACCGCCACCGCCACCGTTTGCGACAGCAATGCCGCCGAAGAAGCCACCGGCCGCGAAGCCCGTGCCGCCGCCGCCGCCGCCGCCCGATCCTGCGGCTGTCGTAGCGATGCCGACCGCCGCCGCGCCGCCACCGCATCAGCCACCGCCACCGGCGCTGGCTGATGCGGCGTACGCCGCGCCGGACAGGCCGAGAGCCATAACGGACGCGAGAAGTACTAGTTTCTTCATCTGAAGATCCCCTTGTTGGAAAAGCTGAAACCGGTTTCCCGGGACCGCTACACTTCTCGTGTCGGTCGAGTGCATAGTCGCATGCTTGTTGGTGCCGGTCAAAGTGCATATAGTTCAATAAATACACATGGCAGTGAAATATTCGATTGTTCGACGATAATGGAATACTTGAAGTGTTCATGAAACCGTAGCCGGCGGTCAACGCGGCGTCCGGTGTCGCTTTTCAATGGCGCGCGAGATCAAGAGCGGCGTAAGATAAATAGACGTAATGTAATTGTAGTGACGGTATCAGCGTCCAATATGGGGGCCGGGCTGTGGGAGCGATCACAAACGGCATGAGCAACGGGCGAGGATGTTGATGGAACCCGACGGACCGGTTTCCGGCCAGGAAGTACCTGCGGAAGTACCGCTGCCCGACACCTATCGGGCATTGAATGCGCAGCGTGCCGGCATGGATCGCAGCATCGCGACCCTCGCGCCGGACGATCCCGCGCGGGATGCGCTTTGGCAGGATCTCGAACGCGTGCTGCAAAACCTCGACGGGGTTGTGGCGCGGCTGGCGCAATCCCCGGCGGCTCAGCTGTCTGACCTGCGCGCCAAGGCAGACGTGCTGGCAACCCTGCTACAGGCTGGCGACGCCGGTCAGGGGCCGGTCGTATCGGACGATGCGCGATCGGCGCTGACGCTATCGCTCATTGGCGACATCGTCCGATTGGTCAGCGCCTAGCACCTCCGGGGCGAGGCGGATCAGGTCGCCTCCGGCGTTCAGCAGGAAGCTGGACAGTGCTGCTGTGATCTCGTGATTCACCGCATAAATCAACTGTCGACTGGAGCGTCGCTGCACCAGAATGCGGCCGTGTATCATTTGCTGGAGATGAAATGACAAGGATGACGGAGCAACCGCAAGGCGCGTGGAGATCGTCCCGGCGGACAGTCCGATCGGTCCAAGCGGCGCCAGCATCCGCCAAATGTCAAGGCGCAGACCATGGCCCAGCGCCGCCAGCGCGGCGACCGCGGTATCCGGCGTGAGGTTATGAACCGCGGCAACAGCCGGTGGAGGGGGGGCATAGCCCGACGAAAGGCCGTTCGATGGAACCACGTCCCGGGTGGTGAATTCCATTGCATTTCCTCCTTGGAACGTCCAGTTCAAGACTGTGACCGAAATCAAAAGAATCACACCTGTTCAAACCGGCCTGGATTCTGAAAATATTGTTTCACTATTATTGAAACTCGCAGAATCCATCGTCGGGTTGTTTGTCGGCCGGTTCTTCAGGCCGACGGTGTAATACTCGGTACTGGCCGTGTGATCCATCGGGTTGTGGACCACCGGGGGCATGATGCCCATCAGATGGCCGTGACCAAGTTGTAACCCTGATATTTCAGTGTCGTGCTGGCTGAGACCGGTGTGGACGGATGGTGGGCGCGACAGGGATTGAACCTGTGACCCTTCGCGTGTGAAGCGAATGCTCTACCGCTGAGCTACGCGCCCATCCGTCGCCCCGATCAGGGCGTCTCCGCACCCAACGATGCGAAGGCGCGCTTCCTACCCCGTCGCCGGCCGCTCCGCAACCCCGTATTCCATTCTGTGGCCAAACCTTTGCTCGCGATGGGCCAGCCAGAGCCAGCGGCGCCTGAGCACGCCCCGCTGTGCCGTCCGAACGCCGTCAGTCCAGCATCTTGGTTGCGGATCGCGCCAAAATAGGGTACCCCCCTATGGATGACCCACACGATTCGTGAGAAGCAGAAGCTGCTCGCCCGCGTCCGCCGCCTGCGCGGCCAGATCGAGGCGATCGAACGCGCCATGGAAGGCGAGGCCAATTGCGAATCGGTCATGCACCTGATCGCCGGCGCCCGCGGCGCCATGGCCGGGTTGATGGCAGAGGTTGTCGAGGACCATGTACGCACCCATCTCGTCGATGCCGAAACGCACCCCGATGCGCTCAACACCGACGCCGTCGAGCAATTGCTCGAAGTCGTCCGCACCTATCTGAAATGAGACCGCACATGGAATCGTCCGCAATGGACTCTCACAGCCATGTCTTCCTGGGCGAGGGGCACGAACACGCCGAACGCCGCACCTGGTGGGTGATCTGGCTGTGCACCGCGATGATGGCGCTGGAGATCGTGGGCGGGTTGATGTTCGGCTCCATCGCGCTGGTCGCGGACGGGCTGCACATGAGCACGCATGCCGGGGCGTTGCTTCTTGCGGCCTTGGCGTATCGCTACGCTCGCCGGCACGCCACCGATGCGCGGTTCACCTTCGGTACCGGCAAGCTGGGCGATCTGGCAGGGTTCACCAGTGCCATCGTGCTGGCGATGATCGCGCTGCTGATCGGGTGGGAGGCGGTCAGCCGCTTGCTGTCCCCGGTGGCGATTGCGTTCGCTGAGGCTATTCCCATTGCCTGCCTGGGGCTGGCGGTCAACATCGTCAGTGCGTGGATGCTGAGCGGTGGCGAACACCATCACCACGGACATGGCGACCATGGGCACGGGCATGGACACGGCGGGTCCGGCCATGATCATGACGACGCGCATGCGGTCGATCTCGGAGGCGCTGAACCGGTGCGGCTGGAGATCCATGAGGACGGCGTCCCGCCGCGCTTCCGGGTCCGCACGGCGATCCCGGCGGCGGAGCTGACAGCGGAGACGGTGCGGGCCGACGGCTCCCGCCAGGTCTTCACCTTTGTCCGGCATGATGGGGTGCTGGACAGCGTTGACGAGATCCCCGAACCGCATGACTTCACGGTCAATCTGCGCAACGGCGCGGGCAGCGCCTCGGTGCGGTTTCGCGAGCACGCGCACGCGCATGATTCGGCGCATCGGGACAACAACATGCGGGCGGCGGTCGTGCATGTGATCGCCGATGCCGCGGTGTCGGTGTTGGTGATCGGCGGGCTGTTGCTGGCCAGGACGTTCGGTTGGCTGTGGCTGGACCCTCTGGCCGGCATCATCGGCGCGTTCGTCATCGCGAGCTGGGCCTATGGCCTGGTGCGCGACACCGGGCGTATCCTGCTGGACATGAACCCTGATCAAAATCTGACCGAACGGTTGCGGCGCGAGATTGAAACCGATGGCGACCGCCTCACCGACCTGCATGTCTGGCGGCTTGGCCCCGGGCATTTGGGGGCCGTGCTGTCGGTCACGACGGCGGCGGGACGCGGACCGGAGGACTATCGTACTCGCCTGCGGCATTTCCCGTCGTTGTCGCACGTCACCGTCGAAGTGCATTCGCTGTGACGCCCGAACTGACGGCACGCCTGCAAGCGTTCGCGGCACTGCTGCTGCGCTGGAATGCCTCGCTGAACCTGATCGCGGCGAAGGACGCCAACGTGCTGTGGGACCGGCATATTGTCGATTCGTTGCAGCTTGTGCCGTTGATGCCAGAGGGCGTTACCAGGGCGGTCGATCTGGGGACCGGCGGTGGATTTCCGGGATTGGTGCTGGCGATCGCCACGGGCGTGCGCTTCGACCTGATCGAGTCCGACCGGCGCAAGGCGTCGTTCCTGCGGACGGCGGTGCTGGAGACGGGCGCTCCGGCCACTGTGCATTGTTGCCGGATCGAGGATGCGACGGTGGCGCCGGCCGGCCTGGTCACCGCGCGGGCGCTGGCGCCGCTGCCTCGCTTATTGCCGCTCGCCGCTCGGTTTTTAACCGATGATGGGGTGTGCCTGCTGATGAAGGGGGCGAAGGTGGAGGAAGAACTGGCGGCAGCGGAGGCCGATTGGACGATGACCGTCGGGCGGGTGCCGAGCAAGACGGGTGTGGACGGGGTCGTGCTGCGGATCACGGAATTGCAGGCGCGTTAGGCGACCCGTCTTTCCGAAATGCTCCGATTGGTCTTTGCTTCGTCATGGCCCGTCCGTAAACTACGATGGCATCTCGCGCCGAGATGCCACAGGCCCTTCCCATACCCGCGTCATGGCCCGGCTTGTCCGGGCCACCTGTGCCCGCTCCTGCCTCCATAGGTGGCCCCGACAAGCCGGGCCATGACGGTAAGGAACTGGTATTTACCTGACGCGGTTGTTCTTGACCGTCGCCTCAGGATCCGGCCCCGAAGAAATCCAGCCGCGTAAACAAGGTGTAGTTCGCCTCGAAGACCATGATCCCCACGAACACCAGCACCGCGACCGGTGGCAGGAGGATTGCACAGATCAGCGTTCGCCGTTCCCACGCCATGTGCATGAAGATCGCGACAATCAGTCCCGCCTTCACGAGCATGAACAACAGGATCAGGAACCAGCGCAGGTAGCCCTGAAATCCGAAGTAGTCCACGAGATAGGAGCATGTGCTCAGAACGAACAACCAGAACCAGACCACGAGATAAAGCCGGATCGGATGTTGTTGTCCCTCTGCGTGAGGGATTGCCTGATTATTTGCCGTTGCCGCGTGTGACATGTGTTCCTCACCAGAGATAGAAAAATGCGAATATGAACACCCAGACCAGATCGACGAAGTGCCAATAGAGGCCCATGATCTCGACGTTCTCGTAGCGGCCCTTCCGGCTGGTAAAGAAGCCGGGTTTTTCATTGTCGAAGTCGCCGCGCCATACCTTGCGCGCGGTGATTAGCAGGAAGATCACACCAATCGTCACGTGGGTGCCGTGGAAGCCGGTAATCATGAAGAAGCTGGAGCCGAACTGCTCCGCACCCCACGGGTTGGCCCAGGGCCGCACACCTTCCGTAATCAGCTTGGTCCATTCAAACGCCTGCATGCTGACGAACGCGGCGCCGAAGAACGCGGTTAGCAGTATCAGGGCGACGGTCTTCTTGCGATCGCGGCGATATCCGTAATTGACGGCCATCGCCATCGTTCCACTGCTGCTGATCAGGTCGAACGTCATGATAGCGATCAACAGCAACGGGACGGGTTTGCCGCCGATTTCCAGGGCAAAAACCTCGCTGGGATTGGGCCACGGGATCGTCGTGGACATTCGCACCGTCATATACGACAGCAGGAAACAACTGAAAATAAAGGTATCGCTGAGCAGGAAGATCCACATCATGACCTTCCCCCAGGATGCCGTCTTGAAGGCACGCTGGTCGGAGGCCCAATCGGCAGCGAACCCCTCCCATCCGTCGGGGCGCGTCATGGTGTCTCCCATTGGGTTTGTCATCCTCGCGTCCCCTTTAAACGACCCACGCTCGGCATATCACGATGATATTGTCCGCCCAGCCGGTCAATAAAGCCAAAATAATAAGCCAAACCAGAAGCAGGAAGTGCCAGTAAACCGTGCATAGCCACACGCTCAGGCGCAACCGGACAGTTGGGACCTCGCGCCAGAATTTTGACAGTGTTTTGCCCAGGGCGACCAGACCGCCCGCTACATGCAGTCCATGAACCCCGGTCAATAAGTAAAAGAATGCGTTTCCAGGATTGCTCGCGGCAAAGTAACCGGCATCGACAAGCTGTCGCCACACCAGGATCTGCCCGGCCAGAAAGACAAGGGCGGATGCGGCGCCGAGCAGCAGTCCGTCCCGGACCACGTCTGTGTGCCCATGCCGTGTTGCGATCTGCGCGCATTGCAGTGCGATGCTGCTGAAGACCAGAACGCCTGTGTTGAACCACAATAACCGCGGGGTCGGCATGGTTCGTAACACGGTGCCATTGGTCGATCCGATTTCGATGCGCATGAAGTAAGCACTGACCAGCAACGCGAACAGGCAGCCGGCGACGGCCAGGAATATGCCCAGTCCAACCTTCGCCGTTGGGGTGGACGATCCGTCCCATGCCTGGATGTCGCCGACCGATCCGACATTCAGCCAGGGTTTTGTCATGAGCTGTTGTTGCGACAGCCACCATCCTGCAATGACCGCGATGACGGCCAGGAACAGGACGATGATGCTCATGAGGCGGACTCTCGCATCCTACCGATGAATGGCAGTTCGTCAACGCGGACTGGTATAAACATGCTCTAGCCGACCTTGGCAAAAGCGGGTTGGTTTTGCGGGATAAAATCCTGTTCCGCCCCGGGGACGCTGTAGTCGTACGGCCACCGATAGACGATCGGCAAATCCTTGCCCCAGTTGCCATGCCCGGGCGGAGTTTGCGGGGTCTGCCATTCCAACGTTGTGGCTCTCCACGGATTGGGGCCGGACTCCTTGCCTCGGGACAGGCTCCAGAACAGATTGAACAGGAAGACCAATTGCGCGGCGCCGACGATCAACGCGGCCACCGTGATAAAGACGTTCAGCGTCGCGGCCGAAGCCGGAATAAAGGCGGTGTCACCGAGTTCGTAGTAGCGGCGCGGCACGCCCAGCAGGCCCAGGTAGTGCATCGGGAAGAAGATCGCATAGGCGCCGACAAACGTGACCCAGAAATGAACTCTCCCCAATGTCTCATTGAGCATGCGGCCCGTGACTTTGGGATACCAATGGTAGATGCCGCCGAACACCGTCATGATCGGGGCCACGCCCATCACCATGTGGAAATGCGCGACCACGAACAGGGTGGCGGATAGCGGGACATCGACAACAACGTTGCCGAGAAACAGCCCGGTCAGTCCTCCGTTCACAAAGGTAACGATGAACGCCAGGGCGAACAGCATCGGTACCGTCAGGTGGATATCGCCGCGCCACAGGGTCAGCACCCAGTTATAGACCTTGATGGCGGTCGGGACGGCGATGATCAGCGTGGTGGTGGCGAAGAAGAAACCGAAATACGGGTCCATGCCGCTGATATACATATGGTGCGCCCAGACAATGAAACTGAGCGCGCCGATCCCGACAATCGCCCAAACCATCATCCGGTAGCCGAAAATGTTCTTCCGCGCATGCGTGCTGATCAGATCCGAGACGATGCCGAAAGCGGGCAGGGCGACGATATAGACCTCGGGATGGCCGAAGAACCAGAACAGATGTTGGAACAGGATTGGACTGCCGCCGCTGTAGGTCAGTTGCTGCCCCAGCTCGACGATGGACGGCATGAAGAAGCTGGTGCCGAGCATCCGGTCCAGCGTCATCATGACGCAGCCGACGAACAGGGCCGGGAACGCCAGCAACGCCATGACGGTCGCGGTGAAAATGCCCCATACCGTCAGGGGAAGCCGCATCAACGTCATGCCGCGGGTGCGGCATTGCAGCACCGTCACGACGTAGTTCAGGCCGCCCATGGTGAAGCCGATGATGAACAGGATCAGCGAGGCCATCATCAGGATGATGCCCCATTCATGCCCAGGGGTGCCCGACAGGATCGCCTGGGGTGGATACAAGGTCCATCCGGCGCCGGTAGGTCCGCCGGGGGCGAAGAAGCCCGCCACCAGGATCAGCACGGCCAACAGATAGACCCAGTAGCTCAGCATGTTCACATACGGGAACGCCATGTCCCGGGCGCCGACCATCAGCGGAATGAGGTAATTGCCGAAGCCGCCGAGGAACAGAGCGGTCAGCAGATAGATCACCATGATCATGCCGTGCATGGTGATGAACTGATAGTAGTTGTCGCTCTGTATCAAGGAAAACTCACCGGGGAACGCCAGTTGCAGCCGCATGAGCCAGGACAACACCAGGGCGACCAGTCCGATCGCCATCGCGGTCAGTGAATATTGGATCGCGATGACTTTGGCATCCTGGCAAAACACATATTTCGTGAGCCAGGTATGGGCATGATACAGTTCGACCTCAGGGACTTCCGCGGGTCCGATGGAGCCAACGGTGTCGGCTGTTACTTCGCTCATTTCAATACGCTCCTCACTCGGCCCCTCGGCGTACGGGATCTTTGCTTTACTTGGCCGGCGTCGAAAGCTGGGCGAAGGTTTGCTGCTTCCCCAGCCACGTCTGATAATCGCTCTCGGTATCGACCACGACTTTGCCGCGCATCTGGGGGTGTCCGACCCCGCAGAAGCCCGCGCAGAGTATTTCGAATTCACCGGTTCTGATCGGCGTAAACCAGAACCGCGTGACCATGCCCGGCATCAGGTCCATCTTTGCCCTAAATTCCGGGACATAGAAGTCATGCACGACATCCACGGAACGCAGCAGCACCTTGACCGGCTTTCCTACCGGCAGATGCAGGTCGTCACCAACAATCACGATATTGTCTTTTCCGTTGGGATCGTTCGGGTTCACGCCTAACGGGTTATCGGAACTGATGTATTTGACGTCGGATGTACCGAGCCGGCCGCTTTTCCCCGGCAGGCGGAAAGCCCAGTTCCACTGTTGGCCCACGGCCTCAAATTCCGTGGCGTTCGCTGGGACCGTGACGAATTGGCTCCATACAAACAGGCCGGGTGTCAGCATCGCTGCGACCCCCACGCCTGTTACGATCGCCAGCCACCATTCCAGCTTTTTGTTCTCCGGTTCATAGGCGGCCTGACGGCCCGGTATATGGCGGAACCGGAAGACGCAGTAGGCCATGAACAGGATGACGGCGGTGAAGACCACGCCGGTGATCCAGAACGTGATCGCTATCGTTGCATCGATGTATTGCCAGTTGGAAGCGATCGGTGTCAGCCACCAGGGGTTCCACAGGTGAAACGCCACCGAACCGACGGCGATCAGGACCAGTGCGATGACAATGGGCACTTCTCACCTCCCTTTTTGTGCGGTCTCCTGCCGCCGGTAGGCACGTCACATCAGGTTACGGCGGTGGCACCACCATCCTGCGGTACAGGTGCCATGAGGCATGCCCGAGTACCGGAAATGCGATGACGAGGCCGATGAGTAAGGGGATAGAACCGAGTACCAGACTGGCGGCAATGATCAGTCCCCAGGCCGCCATCGGGACGGGATTGGTCAGCGCGGCGCGCACCGAGGTTCTGACGGCGACCTCCATGCCAACCTCACGGTCAAGCAATAGAGGAAACGCAACGACGCTGATCACCAGAACGACCGCGGCGAAAACGAAGCCGACACCACCGCCAATGATCATTAATTCGTGGCCCGCTCGGGTCAGGAAAACGTCGTGGGCGAAGCTGGTCATGGATTCGGGCGGCTGCGGTCCCAGTGTCAGATTATAGATTGCGTAGGCGGTGTACTGCCAGAACAGGAAGATAACTGTCAGCATAAGGCCGAGCAAAAGGATCGCGCCGATCGACGGAGAACCGAGGACGCGGAATACGTCTGTCCAACCGTTACTGATCCCCAGTTCGCGCCGCCGGCTCATTTCGTTCAGTCCGACGCCGGCGAAGGGGCCGAGCAGGGCGAACCCGGATGCAAGCGGAAACAGCATGGGTAACAACGCGTGTCCGGCGACCAGGCTTGCCAACAGGAGTCCGACCACGGGATAAAACGCGCAGAGGAAGACGACGTCGGTTCGTTCCGCACCGAAATCTTCAAATCCAAGCGTAATGACTTCTTTCAGGTCGGCGATCTGGATTCGGCGGACGATCGGCAGCGGGCGGTGGGCCGCCTCCTCAGTCGGGATGATGCCGCGATTGACCGCTTCCACACCGGTCACCGTGTGTCTGAACTGATCGATGCCCCATTCAACCGGGTTTCGAATAGACATGAACGTATCTCCCGAACCTTTGGTTCGGCGGGTCGTGAGCCGCTCCCGACGCTATATCCAATGCAGCCGGTCACGAGAACGTCGATTCCGCTGGACTCCGGCTGGTAGCCCCAATGTTGGGTTATGTCCAGTGATATTGTCACGATAGGAAATGGGAAAGTCCGTGTGTCAGTCTTCAACCCTTCCGACCGGTGGTCATCCGGGACATCATATTTTCGTTATGCCGGTCGGCTCGCTTCGGTTGCCCGGTGCATGATGCTGGCCGCTGGCATCCGCCTTGCCCCGACAAGAAACGGGATGCTTTCACTTCGCCGTGCCGGTACTTGTAGTTTGGTATAAACAGCATCAGTGTGACGGGGGCATCATCGCAGCCACGAGACAAATACGATGATCAGGGGTGAGGAATGGTCCAGCTAAGCTGACATAATCTGGAACTTGCCGGGATCGTTTATTTAACATTCGACGGTGGGAAAGCGATCGATGTCGCTGGCAAGTCGAGGGATCAGTCTGCCCCGGGGAGGTCACGCGGTCTGGCACGCCAGTATCGCGGATTTTTTTGCCCTGATGAAACCGCGGGTGATGTCGTTGGTGGTGTTCACCGCGCTGGTCGGGCTGTTGATCGCGCCCGGGCACCTCGATCCAATGCGGGGTGGCGTGGCGCTTCTGTGCATCGCGGTCGGGGCCGGCGGTGCCGCGGCTCTCAACATGTGGTACGACGCGGATATTGACGCCATCATGACCAGGACCTCGACCCGTCCCATTCCCGGCGGCCGGATAGCGCGGTCGGATGCTTTGATATTCGGGATTGTCCTGTCCACCGTTGCCGTTGTTGTTCTGGGCGCCGTGGCGAATGGAATCGCGGCGGGATTACTTTTATTCACCGTCTTCTTTTATGTTGTCGTCTACACACTATGGTTGAAGCGCCGGACGCGGCAGAATATCGTTATTGGCGGCGCGGCCGGCGCGTTGCCTCCGGCGATCGGGTGGGTGGCGGCGACGGGGCAAGTCGGGGTTGAACCACTCGTTTTGTTTCTGATCATCTTCCTCTGGACGCCGGCGCATTTTTGGGCGCTGTCGCTCAATCATGCTGATGAGTATGCCCGCGCCGGTGTCCCGATGTTGCCGGTCGTGGCGGGAAAACCCGCAACAAAGAAACACATTCTCATTTATAGCACGGTTTCGCTGCCGGTTGCGGTGATGCCCTGGATGCTCGGTTTCGCGGGACCGGTCTATGGTGCGGCCGCTTTTATGCTTGCAGTCACGCTGACCGGGTTCGCGGTTCGATTGTATCGCAGCCATGGCACGGACGAGGCGAAATCCGCCGGCCAGATGTTCGCGTTTTCAATCGTCTATCTCTTCCTGATTTTTTGCTTGCTGTTGGCCGACGCTGTGCTGACCCGCGCCGGCGCACTATAGCCGCCCTACCCAAGTCTAACGATGCCCGCCTCGGCCATTGCCTCGATCTCATCCGCCGCGTATCCGGCGGATGCCAGCACATCCCGGGTATGTTCCCCCAGTCCGGCGGAAAACCCGCTGACCTGAACGGGAAGCCCGGAGAACCGGAACGGCGGATTGACCACCTTGAACGAACCGCCCTTGTCATGAACCTCGGCCAACGCGCCGCGATGGGTGAGTTGAGGGTCGGACAGAACCTCTTTCACCCGGCGATACGGGGAACTCGGTACCCCCGCGACATCGAACGCCGTCTGGCATTCCGCGGTGGTCAGTTCGCCAGACCAGGTTTCCAGCAGATCGATGAACACGCCCCAGTTGTTGCGGCGGTCGCCATAGCGGGCGAAGCGCTGGTCGATAATCCATTCCGGATGGCCGGCGCCGATACATAGCGCCTGAAACGTCTTCTCGCTGGCGACGGCGGGCATGATGTAGCCGTCCTTGGTCTTCACCGCCCCAAACATCGGGCGTGACGGCGGCGGGACATCGAATTGGGCGGTCTGCACCTCCCCCACCATCAGCGTCAGCATGGTTTCCAGCATAGACACGTCGATATGCTGGCCGACGCCGGTCATGTGGCGGTGTGCCAGCGCGGCCATGATGGCGCCGAATGCATACGTGCCGCTAACGATGTCGGCAATATAGATGCCGCAATTGTCTGGCCGTTCGCGTCCAGGCTGGTAGGCAAGATGCGCCATATCGAAGCCGGACGCCGCATGGATCGCCGGCGCATAGGCCGCGAGGCCAGATGACGGGCCGGTCTGGCCATAACCGGAGATCGAGCAATAGATCAGCTTCGGATTAGCCGCCGCCACTGTTGTGTAATCCAGCGTGAACCGCTGCATCACGCCGGGCCGGAAGTTTTCCACCAGGAAGTCGCTGGTGCTCAGCAGGCGCCGGACGATCTCCTGCGCTTGCGGCCGTTTCAGATCGAGCACGATGCTCTGCTTGCCGGCGTTGAGCTGCCCGAAGGACGAGGACGCACCATCCCGCAACGGCGGCCGCGAGCGCATCATATCGCCCTCGTCCGTTTCGATCTTGATCACCTCGGCGCCGAGGTCGGCCATCATCCGGGTGCAATACGGGCCGGCGATCGTGGTGGTGAAGTCCACCACCCGCATGCCGTTCAAGGGGCCAGTGGCCATGGGCGTTTCTCTCCGGATACCGTTGCGATTGCGGACGGCGCCGACGGTGGCATGCCCTTATGGCGAATTCAACACGTGGGCTGAAGCGGGACTCCGCCGGCCGCTGCGATTCGACTTGCGGTTGGTTCCTGCCTAGCGTGGCGGCAGCCAACAGAAGCTGACAAATCGGGAGACCTGCAGGATGACGCACCGCCGTTATTGGATCTATTTTTTACTCTTTGTGTTCAACGTCGTCTGCTACCTCGACCGCATCAATATGTCGGTCGCGGGCCGTTCGGTGGCGCAGGAGTTCGGCCTGTCGCCGGTGCAACTCGGGTACCTGTTCTCGTCATTTTTGTGGGCCTACGTGGCGATGATGCTGCCCAGCGGCAAGCTGGTGGACAGTTTCGGGGCGCATCGGTTGGCCGCCGCCGGCGCCGCGTTCTGGTCGATCGCCCAGATGCTGACCGGAGCGGCGACGGGATTTGGCACCATGATCCTGGCGCGTCTCGGACTTGGCGCCGGGGAAGCCCCGACCTTCCCGGTCAGCTATCGTTCCGTCCGCGATTGGGCGCCCTATACCGAACGCGGACTGGCGGTCGGTCTGATCCAGGCCGGCACCTTGTTCGGCCCGGCCCTGAGTGCCCCGCTGGTGGCGTGGCTGATCTCGTCCCTGTCCTGGCGCTGGTCGTTCGTCATTACCGGCGCGGTGGGTTTGCTGTGGGTCGCGGTGTGGATGGCGTTCGTGTCCACGCCGGAGAAAACAAGCTGGATCCCGGAACCGGAACGCCGGCACATCCTGGCCCAGCGTCACGGCAATGAACCGATGGCCGGCCATAGCGGTGTCGGATACCGCGGTTTGCTGCGCTCCCCGTCGATGTGGGGATTGGCGCTTTCGCAGGGCTGCGCTGTGTATTCGGTTTATCTGTATCTGAGCTGGCTGCCGAACTACTTGCAAACCGAACGGCATCTGTCGATCGTGAACTCGGGCTGGTTTACGGCGGTGCCGTTCATGGTTGGCGGCGTGGTCATTATCCTGACCAACTGGATCGGCGATCGAATCCTCACCCCAAAAACGCTGCCGACCGGCGCTCGGCGGATCGTCGTCGTGACGTGCCTGCTGTTGTGTTCGGTCGGCATGGCGATCCCGTTCGTGGACTCGCTGACCGCCGTGGTCATCCTGACGATCCTGCCGGTCAGTTTCGGCGGCACCGCGAGCGCGACCAACGCGGCCCTGGCCAACGATCTGTTGCGCTCGCAGGCTGATAGCGGCCGGGCGTTTGCGTTCATGGTGCTGGGTGGGAACGTGTTCGGGCTGCTGGCGCCGATCGTGACGGGTTATATCGTGCAGGCGACCGGCAGTTTCTCGTCGGCGTTTGTGTTGGCCGGGGCGTTGTCGCTGATCGGCGCGGTCGCGTCGTTCACCCTGACGCGGCATACGCTGGGGGAGGAGACTCCGGTCGCGGTGGGGGCGGTGCGCGTAGCGGGGTAGGGTGTTGGGCCATGGCTTACGGTCATGGCCCGATCTTCTGGTTCCTATCGGCTGGCCATTCCCATTGTCCAAACCGGACTGCGATCCGCACCGGAACCATAGCCGCCAGCCGACGCCGCCAGTTCATCGAGTTGCGGGCGGTCCATCACCAGAATCGCGTCGGTGCCGCAATCGTCGCCATCATTACTTGTCAGGCGGCCGGCCCAGTGAACCCGAAAATCGGCCTCCGCATCGGTCACCTGGCTTTCTATCATGAAGCTACCGCCGAAACGGCTCATGACTCGCGGTTTCAAAACGCAGGTGGACTTGTCTTCACGATGCACGGCGATGCCAGGTCCATCGGCGCCCCGATCGGACGCAACAAACGCAATGATGTGCCCGATCTCCGGCGCACTGTTGAGGTAAGTGCCGAGCGCGTTGCCGCCGGCGCCTGCCGTCATGACAGCCGCCGCGCCGGCAATCGCGGGTAAAAGGGCAGCCAGGGTCTTCCGATTGGGGGTACGCATGCGTCTCTCACCGGTAGGGATGACCCGGCGAGTACACTAAATCGTGAAACGCGATCCAGGAAAAAATTAAACCGACGAAGCAATGATTCGCGCGAGCGATTCGTCACGTCCCAGCGCCGCCAAAGTGGCATCGATCCCCGGGCTGACGGTGCTGCCGGTCAAAGCCGCGCGTAACGGTTGCGCCACCTGACCCAGCTTCAGTCCGCTGCGTTCGGCGAATGCGCGCAACGCCGCATCGATCGCCGGTACGGAAAAGTCGGTCTCCGACAGCGCGGCCGCGATCTCCCGCAGCATCAGGCGGGCCTCGGCCGTCAATGCGGCGGCGGCTTTCGGTTCCATCGGCAACGGCACGACGCGGGCCAGGAACGCGGCTGAGTCAGCCAGCTCCACCAGTGTCTTTGCCCGCTCCTTCAACGCCGGGATCAGCGCCCTGATCCGCGATGCCGCGATGCTGCCGAGCGACAGATCGGTGCGATGGGCCAGCCGTTGCAGGACGTCGCGGGTCAGCCGGTCGTCGTCGGCCTGACGGATGTAGATACCGTTCAGGTTGGTCAGTTTGAGGTAATCCATGCGCGACGGGCCGCGGTTGACATCGACGATGTCGAACAACCGGATGGCTTCCTCGCGGTCAAAGACCTCCAGATCGCCATGCGACCAGCCCAGCCGCATCAGGTAGTTGCAGAGCGCTTCGGGCAGGAAACCGTTGTCGCGGAACTCCAGCGCGAACTGGGCGCCGTGGCGCTTCGACAATTTGGTTCCGTCAGCGCCGTGAATCAGCGGGATGTGGGCGAATTGCGGCAGGTCCCAGCCCATCGCGCGATAGACCTGGATTTGCCGGAACGTGTTGGTCAGGTGGTCGTCGCCACGGATCACATGGGTGATTGCCATGTCGTGGTCGTCCACCACCACGGAATGATTGTACATGGGTGAGCCGTCGCCGCGCAGGATGATCATGTCATCCAGTTCGATATTGGCGACGCGGACGGTGCCTTGCACCAGATCCTCCAGCACGGTTTCGCCGTCGCGCTGGCTTTTCAGCCGAACCACCGGGGTGACACCGGCGGGCGCCTCGGACGCATCGCGGTCGCGCCAACGTCCGTCGTAGCGCCAGACGCGTTTTTCAACGCGGGCCTGTTCGCGTTCGGCGGCGAGTTCGGCGGGCGTGCAGTAACAGTTGTAGGCCTTGCCCTCCGCCAGCAACTGGCGGGCGATGTCGGCGTGGCGGCCCATGCGGGTGGACTGGAAAACGGTCTGGCCGTCACGCTCCAACCCCAGCCAATCCAGGCTGTCGATGATGCCTTTGGTGGCTTCGTCGGTGCTGCGTTCGCGGTCGGTGTCCTCGATCCGCAGCAAAAATTCGCCGCCGAAATGGCGGCTGTAGAGGTAGTTGAACAGCGCGGTGCGGATGCCGCCGATGTGCAGCGGGCCGGTGGGACTGGGGGCGAAGCGGGTGCGAACGGTCATCCGCACGATCTAGCATGCGCGTTTACCTTTTGTAGAGGGTTGCGGGCGTAAACTGTTCCGCATGAGGCTGATCGCCACCATGAAGACCGCGCTGGATCGCTGGCTCGACACCGAGCGGGAGCGGCATGCGGTGTGGCTGCCGGTGTTCATGGGGACAGGGGTGCTGGCGTATTATGCGCTCCGCTTCGAACCTTCGGTGTGGCTGGGACCGGCCTTCGCGGCGCCTTTGCTGGGTGTGGCTGTGTGGTGGCCGGGCGCGCGCTGTTTGTTCGGGCCGCTGGCCGTCGCGGCGTTGGGGTTCTCCGCCGGGCAGATCGCCACGGCGCGGGCGCCCCCGATCGAGGCGGATCTGCCGGCGCATGCGGTGGTCGTGACCGGCACGATTCTAGCGGTGGAGGCGTTGCCGGACGGTCGCCGGATCACCGTCCAGCCGGCGTTCCTGGACGACGCGGCAGTTCCGCTGCGCCGTTCGGCTCGGGTGCGCCTACAAAAAAAGGACGATGGCGCGCTGGAAACCGGCGATTCGGTAAAAATCCGGGCGCTGCTGCGGCCGCCGCCGATGCCGTCATATCCGGGAGGCTGGGACCTGCAACGGGATGCGTTTTACGCCGGCCTTGGCGCATCCGGGTACGCGCTGGGCAAGGCGGAGCGAACGGCGCAGGTGGTGCCGTCCGCGCCGATGCGGTTCGTGCAGCGGCTGCGGGAGGTGATCGCGGCGCGCGTCACGGCGGTGATCCCGGGCGCGGCGGGGGCAGTGTCGGTGACCCTGCTGACCGGGGCGTCGATGGCGATCCCGGAGGCGGATCACGCGGCGTTTCGCGACTCCGGACTGGCGCATTTGCTGGCGGTGGCGGGCCTGCATATCGGCATCGTCATGGGGTTCGCGCTGACGCTGTCCCGCTTTGCGTTTTCGCTCAACGAGCGGGCCAGTCTGTTCTGGCCCACCAAAAAGCTCTCTGGACTGTGCGCCCTGGCGGCGGGCGCGGCCTACATGGTGCTGACCGGCCTGCATGTGCCGATCATCCGCAGCTTCGTCATGGCGTGTTTGTTCACCATCGCGCTGATGGCGGATCGCCGCCCGTTTTCGTTGCGCGGGTTGGCGCTGGCGGCCTCGGTGTTGATGCTACTGGCGCCGCAAGAGGTGCCGGGCGTGTCGTTTCAAATGAGCTTTTCCGCCGTGCTGGCGCTGATTTCTGGCTATGAGGCGTTGCGTCCCTGGCTGCGCCGGCTGCACGGCGCGGCGTGGCATCGGCGATTTCCGTCGCATCTGGTGGCGCTGGCGCTGACCAGCGCGCTGGCGGGGACGGCGTCGGCTCCGTATGGCGCCTATCATTTCGGGCGGGTGCAGATTTACTTCATCCTGGCGAATATGGTGGCGGTGCCGCTGACCGCGCTGTGGGTGATGCCGGCCGGGCTGATCGCGTTGTTCCTGATGCCGTTCCATCTTGAATCCGTCGTTCTGATCCCGATGGGTTGGGGGGCTCGGGCGATCGTCTGGGTGGCGAACACGACCGCCGGGTTGCCGGCGGCGACGTTTGCGGCGCCGCATATTCCTGTGTGGGGACTGTGCTTGTTCTCGTTCGGACTGGCCTGGCTGGGCCTGTGGCAGACACGGCGACGGCTGGCTGGGATTGCGCTGATGCTGGCGGGTTTGGCGTCGCCTTTGTTGGATCGTCCGCCGGATATGCTGGTCTCGGCTGACGGGCGGTTGATCGCGGTGCGGACGCCGGCGGGTGCGTTCCTGCAAATGGGGCAGGGGGGATCGAAGTTCACCCGCGATGCGTGGCTGCAATACTGGGGTGGCGGGTCGTTTCTGCCGATGCCGGGTGTCGCTGCCGCGACGGCGGATGACGGAAAGCCGGTGTCGCTGCGCTGTGACGCGGATGCCTGTTTGCTGAGGCCGTATGCGGATCGTCCGGGCGCGTTGCTGGCGCGCGGCGCCCAGCATCCGAACTTCTGCGACCAGGTCTCGGTCATTGTGTCGGCCGAACCGGCGCGCGGGCTGTGTCCCAGGCCGTGGCCGAAGCTGGTGGACCGGTTTACCGTGTGGCGCTACGGCAGCGCCGCCATCTGGCTGGATGCCGATGGCGCGCGTGTGATCACGGATCGGGCGGAGCGCGGGGATCGCCCGTGGGTACCGCCGTTGCCGAAGCCGCGGGAAGCAGCGGTTCCGATGCTGCCGGCGGCGGCGGTGGATGGTCCTGGGGAAGCGGTGCGGTGACGAGGGGGGGCACCCGGGTTCACCCGATGACCCGGATCGGAACGGCAGCAGGGCAATCGCATTGGGAATTCTCCGGCATTGCTGCGCGCCGAGGCTAAGGGGTAGCGCCAATCAAATAGGAAATTGGAACCATAGATGCACGCAGATAAGGCAAACAATCCCTTTCGTCCGGGTGCATCTGTGGCTGCAACTGGCTTACTAAAGCACGCGATATCCGGCCTATCGTGGGTCGGTTTTGCCATGCGGTTATCTATGTACCGCAGCGATTTATATTGACTTATTTCCTATATCAATCTATCATTTGAGGAATCAAAATTTCCTTCCCGCCGCGCCCGGCCATCGATTTTTTCACGCACAAGTATTTCCAGCGCGTGTTCGAAGATTCGTCTCATAATATGGGGTAAATTCCCATGACGTGGCTTTTGAGACGCGGGTGAGCGGCGGCCGTGGGTCTGCGGGGCCAGATGGACTACCGAAAACCCGTGTTGCCCTGTGGCGCAGGATTTTTGGCGGCCGTGCCGGGGCAAATGCAGGGCGAGGTCATGGGATGAAGCGGATGCCGATCCAGGCGGCCAAACATCCTAAGAGTCCGACGATGATCGGCAGAATGTAGAAAGCGAACAGTTGAAGATCTGTCATTGGCGAAGTTCTCCAAGAACGCGCTGCGCCAGAACGTGTAGCATGATCGCGATTATGAGCCATATGACAACTCCGCCTGCCACGTTGGTGAGGCGTGCGCCCGCGGGATTGTAAAAGAACGCGGCTGCGATCGGAGCGGCGATGCCTACGGTGAAACTGGATCCGGCCATCGTATTCAACAAGGTCGCCAGCAGCGTGATCCGGGCATTGTGGATCATGTTCATGTCGCGCCGCCACCCGTTCGCGCCGAATGGCTGATCTGGTCGTCCATGCGCGCCTTCATCCTCGTCATTTGGCGCCGGCACATTACCACGCCGAGGGGCGGGTTCGGTAATGGTCGTCAGGCCCGGTCATATGATGCCACCACCGGAACCAATTCCATGCCAAAGTCCAACACTTCGCGCACCATGTAAACGACAACATCGTATGCGCCAGAGGACCGGTTGGCCAGGAGCGTCAAATGACGTGCCCAATACGCACCTTACCGAAATAAGCCCTCCATGACGAAAGCGGCGTCCCGGCTCCCAGCTTGCCAATCGGCCCTCAGGCGACGACCATGCAACTCACAACGCGTCCGAGATGAAAACCAGAAGGGAGCGCCATCATGCGCCATAACCGTTTACGTGCCCTGCTCACCGCCAACGCGCCGTCGATCGGCACGCACCTGCTCTCGACATGGCCGACGCTGGTGGAGTTGGTCGGGCAGGCCGGCAACTATGACTATGTCGAATTCACCGCCGAATATTCCCCCTTCGATATGCATGACCTGGACAACCTCGGCCGGGCGTTGGAGCTGAAAGACCTGGGCGGCATGATCAAGGTCGAGCAGACCCAGTGGACGCATCAGGCCATGCGGGCGATCGGCTCCGGCTTCCAGGCGGTGCTGTTCGCCGACCTCCGCACGGTTGAGGATGCTCGGGCCTGTGTGGCGGCGGTTCGGGCGGAAACCCCGGGGTCCGGTGGCCGCCTCGGCGTCGGCATGCGGCGCGATGTCGGCACTGTCCGGGAAGGCGGATCGCCGGCCTATGTCGCGGCCCTGGATGAGGTCGTCATCGCGGTGATGGTTGAAAAGCGCGAATGCGTTGAGGACCTTGACGCGATCCTGTCGGTCAAAGGCATCGACATGGTGCAGTTTGGCGGTTCGGATTATGCGATGAGCCTGGGTGTCACCGGCCAGCGCAACCACCCGGACGTGAAGCGGGCGGAGCGCAAGACGATCGAGATGGCGCTGGCCAAGGGCCTGCACCCGCGTGTGGAACTCGGTGATATTGCCGAGGCGTCACCTTACCTCGAAATGGGCGTGAAGCATTTTTGCATCGGCTGGGATGTCCGCATTCTGCACGATTGGTGGCGCGTCAACGGCCAGGGCATGCGGGCGATGCTGGCCAGCGGATCGTCGGCGGAGAAGGATGGCTCCGTGAAGCAGGCCGCGGCAACCTATTAGCCGTGGCTGAGCGCTCGTATGCAGGCTGGGATGCGAGCGTGCCGCCGGCCGTTAGGTCGCCGCGTATTGGGCAGTGTGACTCGTTATCGGCGGCCGGGCGGGAACCATGTTGGTATTCGAATTGGTGCCCCGATATGATAGTCTCGATCCTCGGCTTGAGATTGACCCGGGGCGAATGACGGGCACAGGCTTGGCAACTGGATAAGCGAAGTGAGCAATCTGCAACTCTATGATCAGGACTTTTACGCCTGGGCCAACGAACAGGCCGGGTTGCTGCGCGCGGGGCGGCTCTCCGAGGCGGACATCGAACACATCGCCGAAGAGATCGAGAGCATGGGCAAGAGCGAGAAGCGGGAACTGGTCAGCCGGTTGACGGTGTTGCTGCTGCACTTGCTGAAGTGGCAATTCCAGCCTGGCCGCCGTGGGGCGAGTTGGGAGGTCAGCATTCGAAATCAGCGTCGCGCCCTGGCTGACCATTTGGACGACAATCCAAGCCTGAAAGCTAAACTTCCCGATTCAGTGGCACGAGCCTACGCGGACGCACGAGGGGAAGCCTATGCCGAAACCGGCCTTTTGGAATCCGTCTTCCCCCCCGTTTGCCCTTGGTCTTACGACCAGATGATGGCCCCGGATTTCTGGCCGGAGGCGACGTAATTCGATGAGCAATCCGCAACTCTACGATCAGGATTTTTACGCCTGGGCCAACGAACAGGCCGGGTTGCTGCGTGCCGGCCGGCTCTCTGAGGCGGACATCGAACACATCGCCGAAGAGATCGAGAGCATGGGCAAGAGCGAGAAGCGGGAACTGGTCAGCCGGTTGACGGTATTGTTGCTGCACTTGCTCAAGTGGCAATTTCAGCCACGTCGTCGCGGCGCGAGTTGGGAGACCAGCATCCGCATTCAAAGGCTGAAGCTGGTCGACCATCTGGCTGATAACCCGAGCTTGAAGTCCCAGATGGCATCGGCTTTGGAAGCCGCGTATCGGATCAGCCGCATTGAAGCGGCCGAGGAAACAAGCATGGATGAGGCGGCATTTCCCCAATCGTGCCCTTGGGCATACGAGCAAATGATGGATCCGAATTTTTGGCCGGAAGCAACGTAGCGCCCTTCTGGTGGACCGGCCGCCCGCAGTGTCCGCTGCCAGCGACCCCGCATCTCACCTTTCCGCGTTCGGCATGGTCGCGGGAGTGACATCCGTGTATAGGCTGGCGGCTTCGAACCAATCGCCCGCCCTTTGCCTGACGGAATTCGCATGAACGACGCAGTGACCGATCCCCAGCGCGACTACCGTGACACGGTGTTCCTGCCGCAGACCACCTTCCCCATGCGTGGGGACCTGCCGAAGAAAGAGCCGCAGATCCTGGCGAAATGGGACGCCATGGATCTGATTGGCAAAATTCGGGCGGCTTCGAAGGGGCGGCCGTTGTTCATCCTGCATGACGGCCCTCCGTATGCGAACGGCCACCTGCATATCGGCACGGCGCTGAACAAGATCCTGAAGGATGTGGTCAATCGCACCCGCCAGATGGCCGGCTACGACGCCAACTACATCCCCGGCTGGGACTGCCACGGCCTGCCGATCGAGTGGAAGATCGAGGAAGAATACCGCGCCAAGAAGCGCGACAAGGACGCCGTTCCGGTGCTGGATTTCCGCGCCGAATGCCGCGCCTATGCGGATCGCTGGATGGGCATCCAGGCGAAGGAATTTCGGCGCCTGGGGGTCGAGGGCGACTTTGCCCACCGCTACGCCACGATGGACCTGCCCTCGGAAGCCGCCATCGCCGGCGAAATCTGCAAGTTCCTGCTGAATGGCTCGCTGTATCGCGGCCTGCGTCCGGTGATGTGGTCTCCGGTTGAGAAGACCATGCTTGCGGAAGCCGAGATCGAGTATCACGACCATACCTCGGTCACGATCTGGGTTCGCTTTCCTGTGGTCACCCCGTCGATTCCGGAACTGACCGGCGCCTCGATCGTCATCTGGACCACCACGCCGTGGACGATGCCGGGCAACCGCGCCGTCGCCGCCGGGGCCGAGTTCGATTATGCGGTCATTCAGGTCGGTGCCGTGGCTGACGGTTCCCTGGCTGTAACGGGCGAAAAGCTGGTCATCGCCGAGGCCCTTTTGGCGACGGTGTTGAAGGACACCGGCATCGAAACCCACACCGTCCTGGCGGTCGTCAAGGGTGCGGACCTCGCCGGCACGATCATGGCGCATCCGCTGCGTGGCCAGGGCTACGAACAGGACACGCCGCTGCTGCTCGGCGACTTCGTCACGACCGAGGCGGGCACCGGCTTCGTCCACATCGCGCCCGGCCATGGCGAGGACGATTTTATCCTGGGCCGCGCCAACAGCATCGAAGTGCCGGAAACCGTGGCCGATGATGGCACGTACTACCCCTGGGTGCCGCTGTTCGCCGGCCACCACGTTTACAAGGCCGCCGATCCGGTTTGTGCGGCGCTGACTTCAGCCGGCAATCTGCTGGCGCGTGGGAAAATCACGCATTCGTATCCGTGTTCCTGGCGCTCCAAGGCGCCGCTGATCTTCCGGGCGACGCCGCAGTGGTTCATCCCAATGGATAGCGAGCACGCCATCAGGGAAAAAGCGCTGGCCGCCATCGCCGCCACGCATTTCGTGCCGGACCAGGGGCGGAATCGTATCGGCTCCATGGTCGCGTCGCGCCCGGATTGGTGCATCAGCCGCCAGCGCACCTGGGGCGTGCCGATCACCGTGTTCGTGGAAAAGCGCACCGGCCAACCGCTGCGCGATCCCGCCGTCGTCGCCCGCATCGTCGAGGCGTTCGAAGCCGAGGGCGCCGACGCCTGGTACTCCTCGCCGCCGTCCCGCTTCTTGGGCAACGACTACGATCCGGACGCCTACGAGCAGGTGAAGGACATCGTCGATGTCTGGTTCGAATCCGGCTGCACCCACGCCTTCGTGCTGGAAAAGCGTGGCCTGCCGTGGCCGGCGGATTTGTATCTGGAAGGGTCGGATCAACATCGCGGCTGGTTCCAGTCCTCGTTGCTGGAGGCCGTCGGCACCCGCGGTGTCGCGCCGTTCAAGGCCGTCCTGACCCACGGTTTCGTCAATGACGAGAAGGGCCGGAAGATGTCCAAGTCCCTGGGCAACACGACCGCCCCGGATGAGGTCGCCGACAAATACGGCGCCGACATTCTGCGGCTGTGGGTCATGTCGTCCGACACGACGGAAGACTTGCGGATCGGTCAGGAAATCCTGAAGCAGCAGTCCGAACTCTACCGTCGCCTCCGCAACACGCTGCGCTGGGTGCTCGGCAGTCTCGATGGATTCTCCGAAGCCGAACGGGTGCCGCTGGCGGAGATGCCGGAGCTGGAACGCTGGGTGCTGCACCGCTTGTCGGAATTGGACGTGACATTCCGCGCTGCGGTGCAGTCCTACGACTGGACCGGCGTCTATCCGGACCTGCACAATTTCTGCGCCGTCGATCTGTCCGCGTTCTACTTCGATATCCGCAAGGACGCGCTGTATTGCGACCGTCCAGACAGCCTGCGCCGCCGAGCCTCCAGGACGGTGCTGGATTACTTGCACCGGTACTTGTGCACATGGCTTGCTCCCGTCCTGTGCTTCACGGCCGAGGAAGCCTGGTGCGCCCGCTTCGGCGACGATACCAGCGTGCATCTGGAACTGTTCCAAACCCCGCCGTCAGACTGGAACGATCCGGCGCTGGCGGCGAAGTGGGAAACCGTCCGCACTATCCGCCGGCGCATTACCGTGCCGCTTGAAGAATGCCGCAAGACGAACGTGATCGGATCGTCGTTGCAGGCCGCCGTGGAATTGCCGTTGAACCCGGACCACGCCAACTTACTGGATGAAGCCGCATGGTCAGAGATCGCGATCGTCTCCTCCGTACGGATCGTGCCGGGCACGGACGAACCCCTGTCGAAGGTCACGCCCGCCTTAGGCGAGAAATGCGCCCGTTGCTGGAGAGTTCTGACGGAAGTGGGGTCAGTCGCCTCCCACCCGTCACTGTGTCTCCGATGCTCGGACGCGGTCGAGTCCGGTCTGACGTGCAAACCGGCGTGACCCGGCCGAACTTCCTGCCGCTGGGGATCATCGCCGGGCTGATCGTGCTGGCGGCGGATCAGGCCAGCAAATGGTGGGTGCTGAACGTGCTGGGCCTGCCGTCGCTACGGCAGGTGGTGCTGTTGCCTGTGCTGAACCTGACGATGGTTTGGAACAAGGGCGTCACCTTCGGCCTGCTGAACGGGCTGGGTGACTGGGGGCACGTCGTGCTGGCCGTCGTCGCGCTGGGGGTGGTCGTGGCACTCGGGTTCTGGCTGCGCAAGGCCGAGAACAAGGTGGTCGCGACAGCGATCGGAGCGATCGCGGGCGGAGCGATCGGCAACGTCATCGACCGCGTGCGCTTCGGCGGGGTGGTCGATTTCATCCATGCGCATGTGGATACGCGGTGGGGCGATATCTCCTGGTATGTGTTCAACGTGGCCGATGCGGCGATTGTCTGTGGCGTCATCGTCCTGGTGATCGAATCGCAGTTTTCAAAGCGGCGTCCGGCACCGGATTACCCGTAGGACGACTCGCGTTCGTCACGGTTCGGCCTAACCCCGCCCGTCATGACCCGGCTTGTCCGGGCCAACTCTCGCGGCTCCGTCAGGGCATAGGTGGCCCGGACAAGCCGGGCCATGACGGGTTAAGGCAGCCCAACGCTCTTACCCCCCGCGCACATAACGCCGCGTCAGAATCCGCAGATGATCGCGGAAATGTGGCCGCAGGCGATCGGTCCACGGCGTTGACGCCGCATTCTTCCATTCAGCACCCGCCGCCACCTCGGGTGATTTCAGATGATACAACGCAAGATACCGATGCGTGCCTGTCGGGTCCCTGAACCGCCGGGCGGACAGCACACCGGAGACAGCCGCCAGCGCGCGAATATGCTCGTTGTCGTACCATTCGTTGAACTCGGCGTCGTGTTCGGGCAGCACGTTCATCGCATTCACCAGCACACCGCCCGCGCCGGCCGGGCTGTCGGCATTGCCGGGCAAGGTTTGCTCGCCGTCGAAGCGGATTAGGCGATTGCACATCGGGCCCACGCGCTTGGACCAGACCGACAGGTTTTCGAACGCGATGGCTTTGTAGGCCGCGCTTTGCAGGACCGCGAGGCTATCGAGGTCGTAAGTGGCGACGGATTGTTTGGGATTGGCGACGCTGATCCAGCGCTCGCACAGGCCGAAGCCGGGGACGCGCTGGCGCTCCGGGATGTGCTCCAGATCGTACCAGTCGTGAAATTCGTCCTCATGCGCATTCGTGAAATCGAACGCGACCAGCAGAATGCCCTTGGCCATTGTGTCCTCCATTGTTCAGGTTGCGATATCATCCAGTTCCTTGCCCGCATGTTCGGGCGTAAACCACCAAACGCCAAGAGCCATGCAGGCCATGGCCGCCGGGATCAGCAGGAACGCCGCCGCGAAAGACCCGGTGCGCTGCTGCAAGCCGACCGCCAGGAACGGCCACAGCACGAAGCCGAACAGCCAGGCCACCGACCAGGAAAATCCATTGCCCACCCCGCGAATGCGCGTCGGATACAGTTCCGCCGTCAAAATCATGCTCGGTCCCCAGAAGCCGAGGAAGCCAATGCTCCACAACAGCCCGTAAACCCACAGTTCGGTGTCGTTCGTCGCATAAACCCAGAGCGTAATAAACACCGCGCCTTCCGCCAGCATGACATAGAACGCCGGCTTGCGGCCGAAACGATCGGAGATCCAACCGGACGCCAGCAGTCCGAGGAAACCGACCAATCCCCACCAAATATAGAACGCCCCGTACTCGGCGGTGGACCAATGCCGTTCCTGTGACAAATACAGCGGCATCCAGCCGCCAACGGTGCCGTAAATGGTGGTGGAGCAGCAGGCGATGAACGTCGCGACGCCCGTATTGCGCAGCATATCTGGCAGGAATAACTGCCGCAGCGGGATGCGTTTGGCTTTGTTGACCCAGTCCTGGTCCTCGGTTGACAGCCGCAGTCCGCTGGCCTCGGCGCGGGCGATGCGAGCTTTGCGGTCCTGCATGCGCACCCAGTAGGGCGATTCCGGACATTTTGCGCGCACATAGACCGCGATCAGGGCGACCAACGCGGGAACCGTGAACGCGACCCGCCAACCGTAGCCGGAGATGATATAGGTGGCGATCACGCCCGCCAAAGCGGCGCCGAAACACCAGGTGCCGCGGTTGATGCCGATGACGCGGCCGCGCAGGCGCGCCGGCCAGGTCTCTGCCACCAGCATGGAACCGAGCGACCATTCTCCGTTCAAAGCGAAATTGACGACGCAGCGGACGGCGACGAACGCCGCCCAGGTCTGGCAGATCGCCAGCACCGGCATCATCAGCGAGAACAACGCGATGTTGATGGCGAGCAACGTCCGCCGGCCGTAACGATCCGCCAGCCAGGGCCAGGCGAACATCCCGAAAATGCCGACCAGCAGCGCAAGCTGTAGCCCCGACCGGTATTCCGGAACGGTCAGCCCGAACTCCTTGATGATCAGCGGCGAGGCGAGGGCGAAAATCACCCCGTCCATGCCGTCAAATCCCCAGCCGAGGCCGTTGGCAACCGCGATGTGGATATGCGTGGGCGTGACGCGGGTCTGGTCGGATGCGGCGCGAAAGGCGGCTGATTCGCGGTATCGTTCTTCAAGCGAGCCAGGCTCAACGACCGCGAGGTCGGCGATTGCGGTGGCGCTCATGGGTTGTGACGCTCCTTGTTCCCCTGGTTCGGCTTTTGGGTCTGCCGATGTGGCGGAGAGTAGATAGGCTTCAAAGCGATTGGGCAAATCGGGCGGTCCGGGAGCGGGGCCGGCGAACATAAAGAACCGCTAAGGTGACGCCGGGGAATAAACGCGTCAGATGGATATCGTTTCCCCGTCGTCATGGCCCGGACAAGCCGGCGTTGACTCGAAGGGCTGGCGAAGTCCCGGCTCCGCCATTCACCGTCTATCCGGCCAGAGCGCGCACGAACGCGCCCCCGGAATCAGAGGGTGCGACGCACGTTCGGGGACTGCGAATCAGGGAGGAGCGGTGGCCCGCAGCGGATCGAACGGGTCCAGAATGGGAACCTCGCCGATCAAATATCCAATCACCTGCCGAACCGTCTCCAGTGGCGGGTGCTTCCAGGCAAAGTTCCAGGTTTCCGGTTTTTTGTCGCGCTCTTTCTGAAACGATACCTCGCGGTGCTCCCGTATCTTAAACAGCGTCGTGAAACTGCCGCCGTAGAACTGGAGCGTATCGGATATCTGGTTCCAGAAATGGCCGGTGCAGAAACCGGGGATGACGGCGAGGTCCATGCAGATCGCGAGGATAGTACGGCCGAACGGACGGCGGCGCACCTCAGCATCGAGTTCCTCGGGCCCGGGGATACGGAGATCGTCCGGATCGAACGAGGGGCGCTTGGGTCCGGGCGCGTCTTGCGGCTCCGTTTGCGGTTTGGCGGGCGGTTCCGCCGTTCGTGCGGCCGGCTCCCCCTCGTGCGGTTCCGCTGCCGGCTTGGCCGGCGTGCGCTGGCGTGCGTACACGTATGCGATGTCTCGGCCCTTTGCGGCGCGAGCGAGTAGGTAACGCTCCAACGCCATGGCGCGCAAAATGCCACGCTGTAAGCGGGCGAGAATGGTCGGCAACGTGTAGGTCCCCCAAACGCCCGCCAGCGTCGCGAATTCCACGTTGGCGGCGCGGTCCGGGACAATCTCAACAAGGCGGCGGCCGTGGCCGAGCAGGACGCGGACGACATGCAGCAGGGCGGCGAGGCGTTCTGGTATGGTGGTGCGGCCGGCCCGATCCCGGGTGGGATCGGGCAAGGCAGGCCGGGTCATGCTTGGCGCGGTATGCTCCATGTCGGTCAAACTAACAAAAAAGTTTTAATATGTCAACCGTGGCGTGCATGCCGTGCTGGCACGCCCGCTGATGACCGATGGCGACCGGCAGGGCGGCGGTTGGTGGTGGAGTGGGGCGGATGAAGGACCTGTGCATCGAGCTTCGCGGGCCTGTGATCAACACCTGAACCTGCCTCGATCGTCTTGCTGGGGTTTGGAGTGTCGGGATTGTGCGTTCAAGCGCTCTCGACATCGCTGCGCTGTCCTGGTTGGTGTCGCGCTTGACCGGCGAGCCCCTGGTCTCCATGACCAGGGCTTTCGTTCGGCGCCGTTCTCCAGGCAATGCCCCGGCCCTTTGGGGGCTTTCTGTTTGACAGTCTGGCTGAAACCGCCACAAGAGTAGTCATTGCGCACATGCGAAGGCAAACCGCGCCCGGTTGGCCCGCGTGGAAGGGAATACTCAGATATGTCAACCTTGAAGGCCCTTCAATCCCATCACGCGACGCTGCCGCTACAGGTGCTGCCGTCATTGACATCCTTGCGTGTGTTTGCGGCTTTGGCGGTTGCCGTTCACCATACGCGGGCCGCCTGGGCTCACACGGCCACGGTTGATTTTATGGGACAAATCGGCTGGCTGGGGGTCTCGGTTTTCTTCATATTGTCCGGTTTCATACTGATGTGGGGATACGACCCGGCCATGGCGGATCGGCAGTTCATCGTGCGCAGGATGATCCGGATCTACCCCCTCCACATCCTGTGTCTCATGTTTTCGCTGATGTGCTTCGCAGTCCTGGGCACGCCGCTGGCCGGCTACGTGGGAACGCCCTACGGTACAATCGCGAACTTTCTGCTTTTGCATGATTGGTTGCCGGGGCATCCCGAGGTCCGCCAGGCGTGGAACGGCGTGTCGTGGACCTTGTCGTGCGAACTGTTTTTCTACCTGTGTGCGCCATTTGTGTTTCGCCGGATGCTGCGACAACAAACAATCGTCCCGTATTTTTATCGTGTATGCGCGGCGTGGGTCTGCTTGATGGCGTTTTGCATCATTGCCGCACTTCATCACCTGGACGTTGAACTGGATTTCATCGCGTTTAATCCGGTCCCACAGTTTTTGGGATTTCTGCTGGGTGCGTGCGGCGCGCAACTTCTCCGCCAAGGATGGCGGTTCAATTCCTGCAGCCTGTCGCTCGCGCTGATGTTTGTGCCACTCATGCTGTATTGTCAGTTTGTGCCGGAGGCCAGTGGGATAAGATACGGTGCCGTGATGATCGAGCTGATCACCCCCGGCGTATTGCTGCTAATTTTGTCGATTGCTCAATTGGATATCAGTGGACAGGTTAGCTGGATGCAGGCCCGAGTCCTGGTATTCCTTGGTGAGTCTTCCTATGCGCTGTACATGACGCATGCACTGTTCCTTGGGGCATTCACGATCATCAGGAACCGTGTGTTTCCGATCTCAAATGGTTCGCCATTATGGGGAGAGGTCATGACGGTGCTTTATCTGGTGTGTGTGTTGTTGATTTCCGCGGTCACCCATATGTGGGTCGAACAGCCAATCCGCCTGTATCTGCTGACGCGGTTCGGCGTCCGTCGGCCGCGGCAATCCTGACGATCATCATTGTCTGACGGACGAGATACAATGGCTACGACATGAAGCCGTTGAACGCCGACTTTCGCCCTTCATCGTCATGGCCGGCTTGTCCGGGCCATGACGGAAGTGGAATAGCCATACGTCAGTCTCAACGTTGATTGGTATAACGCGCGCAATTGACTTCGACGGAGCCTGACCGGCGGCCCTACAGCAGACGCGCTCTCAGGAAACGCTTAACCCGGGGTGGCAGAAGCGAAACGAGCCAAGGCATTGACCGGTTGCGATAAAGGGCGAACAACACGCGGCGCGAGGCAACCCGATAGGTCGATGAAACCTCAGATCTTTTGTGCACTTCATGCGGATAGATATCATCCACCTGCAACGGCATACGTCCGACTCGCAGTGTTGAGAAAGCCGCCTCGGTCAGAATTTGCCAATGACTACTATGTTCGGGTGGATCCAGGAGTTTGTATGCCAGCAGGAAATTCTTGTTGTCCCGAACCTTCGACATGACGTAACCACCCGGGTGCAGGCGGACGTACAAATCGCCTATCTGTCCCACAATCGGGGACACATAGGGAACGGCGGAATGATCAAGTCCTAGCGCATGTTTAATGATATCGGCTTTCCGCGAGAACGCGTGATGCTTTTCCGACGGAGCACCTGCATAAAGATCTTTGTATAGACCATGCAAAATGGCGTTCTCCGGACAAGCCATCTCCAGAAATGCCATGATTTCCTGAAATTCAGCCTCTGTAATTCGTTCAATATCGAATCTTCTGCCGTGCTCGATCTGTTGGACCAGGTGGATGTAGATTTCCACGATTTGACGTCGGAGGAGATTGGCTTCCGAACACAGAGACCGGCGAACATCGGCATACGTATAGTCTCCGCGTTCGATCAGAAAGCGGAACTGACGCACCAGACCGAAGGTCCATGCGTAGAAGCGGTAGGTTCCGGCGACACTGGAATAGCGGTCCCATTCGCTGGCATCGCCCGCATGATAGGCTTTGGCTTCGAGAAGAAGCAGGAAGGCTGAATGGCAAAGCACATCCGCGTCACCCAGGCCCGCCAGCAGCGCGGTCACATGGGAGAAATGTGGGCCACAGGTTCTGATGATCTGCCCCCAAACACCGGGGTCCAGCGCTTCGCGCCGGTAAACCCATGCGCCCATATTGGTGGCCATGAAGTTGATCCCGCCGCGCATCACAAACTGCTTGTACGATAGGGTGGTTCTGGCCGATACCATATGGGTGGAGGGATAACCGTTGGTTTGTCCCTCGCTGTCGGACCATACGGAATTGAAATAGGCGCATGCCGCGGTTGGGTTGCGAATAAACGCGTCCAACAACATAAGCCCTTCGGGAAGGAAAATGCGTTTGTCGCCGACGATCCAAAGGAAACCACCCGTCGCATAGGCCACAGCCGCCAATGCCGACTCTTCGGCCGTAAGATGGAAGCAAGTCGCGCGCACGAGTTGCACGCTGTAAAAAAGATCACGGATACCGCTAAGATAGGCATCGATCCTTTGATGATCGACGGGAGAAATGGGATCGACGTTCACGAACACAATCAGTTCCGTGACCTTAAGCAACGAAGCCGGTGCGTGATACCGAAGCGAATCGAGGACGCGGAAAAGGTTGCGCTCCTTTCCCGTGGTGGGCAGGACCAGGGAAAGGCCAGGTGTCTTCTGCTCGATCAATGCTGACACCTCTGACATGATTACCAAATCCAATCCTGATAATGTGCGAGGGCAGCTTCATCCAGCCCCAGCCAACGATATATCTTTCGCACGACCCCGGGTGGGGGAACTGCGTCTTCGGCAAAGGCGCTTGTCTATCCCCTTCGCGGCGCTACGGTCTTGCCCAGCAGATGAAAGGCCAGCATGGTGTCTTCGATATGGTACACAGGTATCCGTGCCGACAGATTCTCGAGGTATTGGGTTAATTCAGGAAACTGCGGATTTCCATAATCATGCCAAACGACACAACTGGGTGCGTCCGCCAACATGACCAGCGCATTTTCTGTATCTCGGCAAACATAGCTTACTTCATGGTTTGCATCGATGAAAATGAACTGAAATTTTTTCGAATATAGCTCTGGATCGAGAGTCATCGAATCCTGAAGAATTTGCTTAACAAGATTTTTTCTCGGCGAACTCAGATATTTGCGCTGGTACGTGATCGACTCGGTTGCCAGATCCTTATCGGTCCCCTGAAATACAATATTGTCCAGATCTGGTAGATCCAGCGTATAAATCCGCTCACCAGCCACATCGCGCTCCGGAATATTCTCGAGCAGCAGCCGTGTCGTGTACCCCTTGTATGTTCCGAATTCAAACACATGAGTCGGACTCACGCATCTCATGAGCTTCAGCAACATGATGGATTCGATCACGGTCAACGATCCGGCTGCCTCCAGCGCCGGCATGAAGAATTTTATCTCGTCGCTGAGGCCGTCTTCTATCGAAAGCAGTTGATACGGACGAATATGGACAACGCCAGATGCGGCGTTACTTTTGTTGGTATTTATCATGGCGTTTTCGTCTTTCTTCCATAATAATCACAGATATTAGAATTTATCATCCGGACGACCGGCGCGGGCGCTATCGCGACCAGGCCACATCGCCAATATCGGTCGAGTACGGCTTGCCGTCCGCATCAAATTTGGTCTGCACCGAAGGGCCGCGATACCCGTCCTCAACCACCATCAGCTCAATGAACCTGCGTGCCGGCGCGGCATCATCGGACATCACGGTCTCGAACGCATCCAGCGTATCGCATCGAATGAACGGCAATCCGGCCAGTTCCGCCAAAAGCTCAAAGTTGACCGTGGTCAGGCCGGACGCCTCGGAGGCCCCGAATTCCTTCCCGAATGCCCGCTTCTGCGATTGCATGATCGACTGATAGCCGCCGTTATTCAGCACGATCACCGTCAACGGCAAATCCGGATTGGCGCGGACGGTGAAAAGCTCTTGCACGTTCAGCAGCACGCCGCCGTCGCCCTCGACGCAGACCACCGGTTCGCCGTGCCGGCCGGCCGCTGCGCCGATCGCCGTCGGCAGGCCCAGCCCCATCGACCCCAGCGTGTGTCCGGCCCAGGCGAACGTTGCGCCGTCGCGCGGCTGGTAGAACCGCGCCAGCCCTTCGGTCGCGTATCCCGACGCGGTCGGGACCAGATAGCGGGCCTGTTTGGATGCAGATAGAACGCGCGATACCTGGAACGTATTCAACCGGCGTTCGCCAAAGGCACCGGCTTCCTCGGCACGGTCCTCGGCCCGCCACTGGCGGCACCGCCCGATCCACGATGGATCGACAACCACATCCCCAGCCTGCGCCAGCAACGCATCGGCGACACCGGCCACGTTCTCGCGCAGGAACGTTGTGTTGGCCTGGCCCTGGTTCTTGTCGATCTCGGGCTGGTCGCACTCGACAACGAACCGATGGGCCGCCCGCCCGTAGTTCTGCGGATTGAAGGCCGTCGTCAACAGGTCCAATCGAGCACCCAGGAACACCACAACGTCAGCATTTTGCAGGATGCGATTGGAATGTGTCGGCGCCAGGCCGCCGGCACTACCGAAGTTCGAGGGGTGATCGAAATCCATCAGATCGAAGCTGGCCCAGGTGAACAGCGCCGGGATGCCGGTTTGCTCGACCAGGGCGCGAATGTCCGCACGCGATACACCGGCGATCCGCAGCCCGTTGCCGACCACCAGCACCGGGCGCTTGGCGGTGGCCAATGCCTGCATGATGGACCCGACAGCGGCCTCTCCGGTCGAACGGTCGTCGCGGATGATCTCGTGAATACGCGCGACGATCCGGTCCAGACGCGCGTCCGCGTCGTCCATCTGCCGTGGCTGCACATCAAGCGGCACTTCGACGAATACCGGCCCTTTTCGTCCCGCCAGCGCCTGCGCCATATTGGCGGCGAGCGCGTCGTCATCCACCTCGGACGGGATATAACGGAACGCCAATTTGGTCACCGGCCGCATTAGCTCCAGATGCGGGGTTTCCTGCGCGCCACGGCTGCGCACACCGAACGCGTTGATGTCGGCGGTTTTGACCTGACCGGCGAGGATGAACATCGGCACGGAATCATAATAGGCCGATGCCACAGACGTGATCGTGTTGGTGACACCCGGGCCGGAGGTGACGATCGCCAATCCCGCCGTCTGGAATTCCCGAGCCTTGGCATAGCCGTCAGCCGCCGCTGCCACAGCTTGCTCATGATTGCAATAGATCATGTGCAGCGAGGATTCGGCGGCGGCGCGATTGAAGTGCATCGCCATGCCGCCGGTCAGGCTGAAACCGGTGTCCGTGCCCAGCCGCTGGACAATGGCCAGAAGAAATTCTGCGACGTTCATGGCAACCTTCAAGATAGTTTCGTTAGAAATTCAAGCGCGTGCCAGAAGCCCGCACCGTGATCCTTGTGGCCTTGCCAGACTTCGGGAATGAAACTGACATTCGGATAGGCGCATACCTGTTTCCAGGTCTCAGGCCAAGCGACCTCACCGGTCCCGATCACAACCCCTTCGCCGTTGACGCCGAGCGCATCGGCGACATGCAGATGCGCCGAGACGGGCATCAACCTGGCCACCGCATCCTGGAAATCCAGTTGGAAGTGGTGGCAGGTCATCTGTAGGTGCGACAGATCGAGGCACAGCCGCAGGCCAAACTCCCGTGCCTTGGTCGCCAGTTCGTCCGGCATCATGAAGATGTTCTGGTGCCGCTGACCGCCGAAATGCCACGGGAACGGCGCCATGTTCTGCGGCGTCAACTCCGTACTGCCGAAGTCGATGGCCTGGTACGCTTGCTGGAACCGCTCGTATAGCGTGGCGCGATGCGAGAGCGGGAACGGGGCGTCCATCGAGAAGCCGCCAATATTGGCGACGATCAGGGCGGAGTCGGCGCGCGGGAAGAAGCGGCGGATTTCCTCCGTCGCCTCGACCACCCGTTTGAGGTTGTCGATCGAGCGTTGCCGATACGACGCGTCATCGGCGGTCATGTCCAGCAATTCGCTGTTCTCAAACAGCTCGGGCGCATGCACGACGAGGCGCCGGCAATCGACCTGCGTCAGGTAGTTGGCGGGCTTCAGCGCGAGGTCGCGGTAGGACAGGTGGAACTCGTAAAGATCGGGGTCCACCCACTCCTGGTAGTTACGGAAATCGTGGTATCGCACCGGAACGCCCCACAGAACGGGGAACGCGTAGGTGCGCTTTTTCTGCTCCGATGCGACCAGATCGCTTTCGTACAGGAAATCCCCTGTGCGAATATCGCGATGCGCGATCTTACCCAGCAGGTCGGGAAGCCGGTACGGCGGCAATCCCTGGCCCGGGCTGGCCACACGCAACGCGTCCTCGGTGATCGTTTCACCAACTGAGATCGGCCGTGTCGCGATCACACTCTTAGCCAGATTTTCGCGGTTGAGCAGTTCACCCTGGCTCGCAAAGCGTCCCGGCCCGGTCCAGGGCAGTGCTTCTTCAACCTGACGAATTCCCTCGACCATCGCCTTGAATTCGGCCGGCTCCAGGCTGGCGGCATGATCGGGACCTTCCATGGTACGGTCCAGCGAAATGTGCCGCTCGATAATCGTCGCACCCAGCGCCACCGCGGCAATACTGATCGCGATGCCGCGCTCGTGTCCGGAATAACCGACGAACGGATGCAGTTCCTTCAGCCGCTTGATATAGCCCAGGTTGATATCCGACTCCGGCGCCGGATAGGCACTGTTGCAATGCAGTAGCGCAAATGGCACGCTCAGGGTTTGAACTAGGTCTATCGCACGAACGATCTCATGTTCGAACGACATCCCGGTGGACAGGATCAGCGGCTTGCCCAGCGAGGCGGCTTTGCGAATCAAATAAATATTGGTCAGATCGGCCGAGGCCAACTTGATTGCCGGCACATCGAAATCCGCAAGAACATCGACACTGGGTTCGTCCCACGGCGTGCAGATATACAGGATGCCGCGGTCGCGACAGTATTCCCGGATGTCCCGGTGTTCGTCCAGCGTCAGTTCCACCTTGTTTAGCAGATCCTGGATGTACTCGACGCCCAGATCCTCCGACCCTTCTTCGCCAGGGGCGCTGCGATACAAGGCCGCTCGGTTACGGATCTGGAACTTAACGCAATCGACACCGGCCGCGATCGAGGCATCCACCAACTGCCGGGCCAGCTCAATGTCCCCGTTATGGTTGTTGCCAACTTCCGCAATCACGAACGTCTTGCTGCCGCCGACCGGAAACGACCCGATATTGAATGTCGGCTCGGTCATATCAGCTTCCTTTTCCATGAGGTAACGCCTTCACGATCCAGTCGGAAAGGATAGATGCGGCAGCCTTTGTCCTGAAGCAGCCGGCTGACCGCCGCCCGTTGACGGGTGGGCACGTAGAACAGGAAGAACCCACCGCCGCCGGCGCCAAGTATCTTGCCACCGAGCGCACCCGCGGCGATCGCCGCAGTGTAGGTTTCGTCGAGGGACGTGCCGCTGATCGACTTCGAGAGTTGTTTCTTCAGCATCCAGGCTTCGTGCAGGCAACGTCCGAATTCGTCCAGTTCCTGGCGAAGCAGATGCTTGTGCATCCGGTCGCACAGGTCTCCGAGCCCGCTCAGGTATTCCTTGCCGGCGGAATTGTTGACCGAGGCCTGTTGCTGTTTGTGGATCGCCCCCGAATTATGCGAGATCCCGGTATGGCACAGGATCAGGCACTCTTCGAGCTCGTTGCATGTTTGTGGTTCTAAACGGATCGGATTGACCAGGTTGCGGACACCATCCAATTCAATCAGGTTGAAACCGCCAAACGCTGAAGCGTAATGGTCTTGCCAGCCACCCGCGATGCCAAAGCACAGTCGTTCGGCGTGGAACGCCAATTCCGCCATGTCGTATGCGGACCAACTGTCATGGCGCATTTCGTTGAAGGCGGCGACGACGCTGACGGCCACCGCCGACGAACCGCCCAAACCCGATCCGACGGGAAAATCGCTGTGGACGTAAAGCTCGAAGCCATACGTGGGGCGGATCACTGAAACGACCGAGGAAATCAGGCCTTTGTCAGGGTGATCCAGGAGTTCGCGCAACGACTGGTAATGTTCCACCCGGTCGATGTCGTGCGAGTAGATGCTGATCTCAGGTCCGTTGGAAGGAATCAGCGTGGCGTGCGCATAGAGGGCGATCGAGGTATTGAGAACAACGCCCTTATTTTCGACGAAGTAATAGGTAAGGTCGGTGCCTCCACCGGAAAATCCGATGCGAACCGGGGCGCGTGAGCGCACCAGGATCGGTCCTTCTTTTGTCGTCGGCAGCAAGTCGGGGGTCGCGTAATCGACCAGACGGCCCTCAGCATCGACCAGCGGCACGGCGTTGAAGCCGAGATCGAACAGCTTCAGCAGCGATTCCCGATCCGGATCAAGGCAAAGGCTGCGGAAATCGCGATTCATGCACTGTTCGACCAAGCCGGACGTCTGACCGCCATTCAGCAGAAACCGGCGCACGTCCCCATTGGTCAGCAGCCCAACCAGGACATCGTTTTGATCGACCACGAAGACGATCTGAATGCGATTGCCCTCGATAACCTTGATGGCGTCCAGGAGAGGCTGATCTCTGGTGATCTTGAGGTCACGGATATTGGTATTCATTGGCGAACCCTAAGGCGATATGTCGGGAAACTGATGCACTCACAAAGCATGTGCGGTCCGCCATTGTGCGGTGTGCGCCACTGCGGTTGGGAGATCGGTCCAGACATCCAACCCAAGTTCAGACCGGCAACGTTCGATCGAGGGAACGAAACGGTTTCCCACCGGGCTGGCGCCTTCCTGTCCTTCGATCCGAACTATCTTGCCCGGCGACACTGTGCTCGCCACCGTGTTCGCGAGCTCAGCAATGGTGATCGGCTGGTCGCTGCCGACGTTGTAGGCAGTCCCGCCGATCCCGCGTGACAGAATGCGGGTCAGCCAAACCGCCAGGTCGGCGGCGTAAAGATACGAACGAACCGCAAAACCGCCGCCGCGAACGACGATCGCGTCGCGGGTCAGTGCGTCGCGGATAAAATTGCCGGCCGCGAAATGCCCGTCCAACGGCAGGCCGGCGCCCACGAACGCGAAGCAACGGGCTGACATCACGGTTGCGCCATGATCCCGGGCATGGATCGCACCCAGCATCTCCATAACTCGTTTTGCTTCGGCATAGACGTTGTCCGGATCGAGCGGGAAGGGCGCCAGTCGCGAAGTTTCGAGCGTTAGCGGCACATCTAACGGTTGCGCGCCATAGACAGCCCCGGAACTGACCAGCAGCACCCGTCCGGCATCGCGATGGGCGGCGCAGTCCAGAACCCGGCGCGTGCCAAGAATGACGCTGTCGAGCATATGGTTCGCATTCTGACCGGCCGCGGCCGAGGTATCCGTCGCGGCATGCATCACCAGATCGATGGGCGCATCAGGGAACTCGAAGCTGCGAATATCGCCGGCGATCCAGTGCAACCAGGGTGCACCCTTCGCCCATGGGTGCCGCCGCAAGAATGCCCCGGGCTCGCGAGATACCGCGAACACCCGAATCGTCTGCTCGCACGCTGTGTGCAACCATGCGATGTAGGCAAGCAACCACGCGCCGAAAAATCCGGTCGCTCCCGTTAACAACAGCGTCTTTCCGTCCAGATCGCCAATCCGGGCCACTTGGCTCAGCCGGACAAAATCACGGTCAGCGATCGCATCGAAGGTGCGACCATCCTGCATCAGGCGCCTCCCTTTCCCGCCCCCTTGAAGAAGGCACGGATCTCGCTGGCGGCAAATTCGAGATGCGCCTCGGTCAGGCCCGGGAACAGGCCGATCCAAAGCGTACAGTTCATGATTTTGTCACTATTGGGCAGGTCCCCGACGGTCAGGAACTTGTGATCCTTCATGTAGGGCTGGCGCGTCAGATTGCCGCCGAACAGCAGCCTTGTCGCGATTCCACGTTCGGTCAGTTTGTTAATCAGGTCCTCGCGCAAGCCCGGCTTGTCGGATCGCAGTGTGATCGGGTAGCCGAACCAGGATGGTTCTGACTTCGGCGTCGCCTGCGGCAGGATGATGTCACCCTCGATGCTGCCCAATGCTTCTTGTAGATAGGCGAAATTGCGTGCCCGCGCGGCGATGAACCCTTCCAACCGGGTCATCTGAGCCAGCCCGACGGCCGCCTGCATGTCGGTGATCTTCAGGTTATAGCCGGTATTCGAGTACGTATATTTATGGTCGTAGCCCTGCGGCAGATCGCCCAGCTTCCAGCCAAAGCGTTTGCCACAAGTGTCGTCGTGCCCGGGCTCGCAATAGCAATCGCGGCCCCAGTCGCGGATCGATTCCAACTGGCGCTTCAGAACCGACCGGCTTGTGAAGACCGCGCCACCTTCGCCCATGGTGATGTGGTGCGCCGGATAGAAACTCAGCGTGCCGACATCGCCGAACGTGCCGACCATCTTGCCGTCATATTTGGCGCCAAGGGCGTCGCAGCAATCCTCCATCACGACCAGGTCGTGCTTCTTGGCGACGCGCATTACCTCATCAAGGTCGAACGGGTTGCCCAAAGTGTGGGCCAGGATGATCGCCCGGGTGCGCGGGGTGACCGCGGCCTCGATCATGTCGGGTTGCGCGTTGTAAGTCGGGATGTCGGCATCGATGAACACCGGCACCAAGCCGTTCTGCAACGATGGATTAACCGTCGTGGGGAAACCGGCGGCACAGGTAATGACCTCATCGCCAGGCCGCAGCGGGCGGCGCAGACGCGGCGAACACAGCGCGGTCGTCGCCACAAGATTGGCCGAGGACCCGGAATTGCAAGTCAGCACGAAGCGGCGGCCCAGGAATTCGGCCAGCTTTGCTTCAAATGCGGTGTTGTAGCGCCCGGTCGTCAACCACAGATCCAGCGACGCATCGATCAGATATTGCAGCTCCGGCTCACCCACCACCTTGCCCGAAACCTGCACGGGGGAACTGCCCGGTACGAATGGCTTCGGGGCATGCGCCAGACGTGCATACTCGCCGGAGAGGTCGAGAATTTTCTGCCGCAGTGCCGCCAACTCCGTCGGCTCATTCTTGGTCAGCATGGTCCAGCCTCGTGCGAAATTGGGTAGGGGCGATTGAGCCTGAACTGAATCAAGCGGAGGTCGCCACGAAAGCTTCTATCTGCTGTTGGCACAGCAGGCGCGCATCAGCGCCGCGATAAAACTCATGGTACCATAGGACGGTTCGGCGGATCGCCTCGTCGAACCCCCAGCGTGGCGACCAATTCAGGTCGGTCCGGGCCTTGGCACTATCGACACTCAGCAGCGTCGCCTCGTGCGGTTCATTGGGATTGCGGCGGACGACGATTGTGGCACTCGGTCCCCAGGCTGACGCTGCCGCCGAGGCGACATCCCCGACGCTCTGGTTTCCAGCCGTATCGGGGCCGAAATTCCACGATGCGGGTGATGCGCCGGGTCGGGCGAAAATGCTCTCAACGGCCAGCAGATAGCCGTTCAGCGGTTCCAGCACATGCTGCCAAGGGCGCGTGGCGTCCGGATTCCGTAGAACCGCCGGCTGATTGGCCTGGAATGCCCGTACCAGATCCGGCACCAATCGATCCACCGACCAATCGCCGCCGCCAATCACGTTTCCCGCTCGGCCGCTCGCCAGGCCGCATTCGGAGCCTTTGAAAAAGGACCAAAAATAGGACTGGGTGGCGATCTCGGTGCAGGCCTTGCTGGCGCTATAGGGATCGCGTCCGCCTAACCGGTCGGTTTCACGGTAGGGGCGACCATTCTCCAGATTTTCGTAGCACTTGTCGGTAGTTACAACAAACGCCGCGCCTATGCCGGGCGTCGTACGCACAGCCTCCAGCACATTCACGGTTCCCAACAGATTGGTCGCAAACGTCTCGCGCGGTTCGGCATAGGAACGGCGCACCAACGGCTGTGCCGCCATGTGAATGACGATGGACGGCCGGAACCCGGCGACGGCGGCGGTCAGCCGAGACGGTTCGTTAATATCGGCAAAATCGCTTTGCAGCAGTCCGTCGATTCCGGCCGCTTCGAACAGGGCCGGAGACGTGTCCGGGGCGAGCGCGTACCCATATACCTCGGCACCGAGCATCCGGAGCCAAATTGCCAGCCAGCCGCCTTTGAAGCCGGTGTGGCCGGTGAGAAAGACGCGTTGACGGCTCCAGAATGCCCGATCCGGCGTCCTCATTTCCACTTCCGCCAAGGGGCGCCGGCCTGCCACAGCCGCTCCAGGTGGTTGCGGTCCCGTACGGTATCCATCGGTTGCCAGAAGCCTTCGTGGCGGAAAGCCTGCAACTGTCCGTCACGCGCCAGATCCCGCAGGGGCTCTTCTTCCCAGAGCGTTCTGTCGCCGGTGACGTAGTCCAGCGTCTTTGGCGACAGCACGAAGAAGCCGCCATTGATCAGGCCGCCTTCCTCGGTCGGCTTTTCGATGAACGCGGTTACCGAGTCGCCCTGCAGTTCCAGCGCGCCGAACCGGGCGTTGGGCCGAACGGCGGTCACCGTTGCGAGGCGGCCGTGAGCCTCATGGAAGGCAATTGAGGCTGCGATATCAACGTCGGAGACCCCATCGCCGTACGTCATGCAAAAATACGGGTCATTGGCAACGTAGTCGCGGACGCGCTTCAGACGGCCGCCGGTCATGGTCTCTTCGCCGGTGTTTACCAACGTGACGGCCCAGGGTTCGGCGTAACTTTCATGCACGAATATCTTGCCATCATGACCGATCGTGATGTCAGCGTGCTGGTAGGCGTAATTCAGGAAATACTCTTTGATCTTGTGGCCCAGGTAGCCCGTGCAGATAACGAAATCCTGAACGCCATAATGAAGATAGGATTTCATGATGTGCCACAGGATCGGCCGGCCGCCGATTTCCACCATCGGCTTGGGTCGTTCCGTAGTCTCTTCGGCCAGCCGGGTTCCCTTGCCGCCAGCCAGGATGACGACCTTCACACCCTTGATCATGCATTCCTACTTTGTACATAAGGTTGGTCGGCGCCGCCGCATGAATCGGGCCAAGCGAAGCCCCGCACGCCACTCACCTCGCCGCCGCCAAGGTGGCATGCAGCGATGGGGAGTTAGCACAGCCGCTAAATGAGGCAAGCGAAAATATTGCAGGGGGTTTCGGGGCTAACCAGCCTCATCTACACCTCGACCGATTGCCCGAAAAAACGCCATCGCTCGGTGCGCCCGTCTCGCTCGATCCGCCTTGGCTTAATGAAACGCCCGCCGGCCGATGCATCCAAAGCATTTCACTGCCGGGCAGACCCGGCTAGGATCGATCTCCAACGGAGGAACGAACGTGAGATCAGTTCTGTGCGGGCTGCTGCTTCTGGGCGCGACCATGCAATCCGGACGCGCTGCGCCGAGCAATGCCGATCCGGATTGGCCATGCCAGCAGCCGAAGGTCGCGGAACTGTCGATCGCATCCGTCTGGGCCAATCCCGTGCCAGCATCGGCGGAAACACAATCGCAAGACGATGCTGTGGTCGCCGCGCTCGTCGAAACCGTTCGCCAGCGTCGTGTTCCGGTGGATCAGGCCGTCCGTAGCATCGCAGATTTCTCCGAAACCCTGCGGCAGGACAAAGAGCGGACACTGGCCGGTCTCATCACCGGGGTGTTTGCAACCCTGAACCACGAACATGTCGCCGTGGTCGCCGGACTTGACCGGTTCGGCCAGCGGCAAAAGGCCCTGGCGGACGGTCTGCGTCAGGACGGCGCATTACTGCGCGCCGCGCAAACGGCCGCCCCGGCCGACGAGGCCAAGGTCGCCGACATCACGCAACGTCTGCTGTGGGATCAACAACTGTTCGAATCCCGAAGCCGGGAACTGCGCTTCGCCTGCGAAGTCCCCGGCCTGATCGAACAACGCTTCTTCCTGCTTGGGAAAGCCATCCAGGGACACCTGGAATAGCCGATTATTGTGTGATCGGTTCACCGTTGTCATCGACGATCGGCACACCGTAATCCAGCAGGATCTTGTTGATATCGGTCTGATTCCCCGCGATCAGGCGATTCAACGTCCGCTTCCAGTCCTGATCGGTGCGTCGTACACCCATCGAGATGCGAAAATCCATCGGCACGCCCTGTTCATGCAGCAGCGGAATGACGGTCAGGGGCACCGGCGCATGCTTGGCGTAATAGCCGCCGATCGGCCCCCACAGAATGCCGGCATCCAGGGTTCCGGCGGCGATCTCCGCGATCATCGCACTGCACGGCGCGTCGTAACGGGTGTCCACCATCAGTTGGAACGGTTTCGCATCGGCGATCAGCCCGTTGACCGCCAGCACCGTCGCCGGCGGCGTGCCGGCGATAATCCCGATGTGTTTGCCCTTCAGGCGCGGATCGGCCAGCGACTGCACATTGTCCAGGCCGCGTCCGGTTTGCGTCACGAAAGCGTAATAGGAATGGTAGTACGGGTTGGTGGTCTGCTCCAGTTCATTGCCTCGGACGTCGCCCATGATTATGTCGCATTTGAGGGCGTTCAGCGTCTGACGGACAAAGCCGGTCGCTCGGGGATAGTACGTGTAAGCAACGGTCTTGCCCAGTTTCGCGGCCAGCCACTCGGCCAATTTGTCCTCGAAACCTTCATGCGCTTCGTTTGAAAACGGCAGACTGCGCGGATCGGCACAGACCCGTAACACGTTCGGATCGACCAGTTCGACCGAGGCACCCAGGCCGGGGGCCTGGGCGGAGGCTTGATGTGCGGCGAAGCCGAACAGCCACGCCAGAACCGCCGCTCGGCCAAGCTGCGTCACAATGGAGTTTGTCATTTCATGCAGCTATCTTCTGCCTCGGTGAAGGCCGCCGGCTTAGGCTCGTGGGCCTGGGGACGGCCGCGGCCAATCGCCCCGTTCGACCGGCCACGCAGGTAAACATAAATCGCGTCGATATAGCACATGACGTTCTTGTTCTCGCCCAGCGCCGGCATCACCAGGGTTTGTGCTTCCGACACGTCTTTTTTGCCACTGGCCACTGTGGTCAGCACATCGACATAGCTGAGCGTCTTGAGCGAATCGACCAGCGATGGCGCGTAAGTGGAACCCAGACCGTCCGGGCCGTGGCATTGCAGGCAGTTCGCCGAATAACGAACGAAGCCGATATAGCTATAGAAATCGACCTTACCGCCCTCGGAAACCTTGTAGGTCGCGGTTCCATCCTTATCGGCGTATTTGCCATCGGCCGAACTGACCGCGGCCGGGTCACCCGAACCATCCGCCCGGGCAATGCCCCCCGCGCAACAAACCAATAAAGCCAAAGCCGGGACTGCACGTAACAGCAGGTTCACGCCACTCACCCTTCGCCGGTGTGAAAGATAACAGGGCCGGTGCGCGGTTTCATCCGCGGCACCGGCCCATGGTAGTCAGACGTTAAAGCGGTATCAGTTCTGCGGCAGAGCAAAGACCGTCAGCGAACCGCCCAGCGACGTGTACTGGTTCAACGCCGCGTAACCACCGACCGCGCCGAGACCCGCGTGCGGATCAGTCAGACCGGCGGCGAGACCGATGCCGGCCCAACCTCCGACGCCGGACAGCACGGCCACGTATTGCTTGCCGGCGTGCTCATAGGTCATAACGTTGCCAATAATGCCCGACGGCGTCTTGAACTTATACAGCAGCTTGCCGGTCTTCGCATCGACCGCCTTCAGGTAGCCTTCCAGCGTGCCGTAGAACACCACGTCGCCAGATGTCGCCAGCGCACCCGACCAAACGGAGAACTGCTCGGGGTCGGACCAGGCGATCTTGCCGGTACGGGCATCCCAGGCAATGAAGTTGCCCATGTTGGTATCGCCCTTCGGCGGATACATCGCCAGCGTCGCGCCGACATAGGGCTGACCGGCGGTGTAGGACACCCGGAACGGCTCGTAGTCCATGCAGACATGGTTGGTCGGCACGTAGAACAGACCCGTCTTCGGGGAGAAGGCGGCAGGCTGTTCGTCTTTCGATCCAAGCGCGGCGGGGCAAATGTTGGTGCTGTTCACGTCCTCGCCGTTATGCTCGGTCGAGTACTGCGGCAGCACCAGCGGCCGGCCATAGGTCGGGCTTTTCGGGTCCATATCGACCTTGGACGCCCAGTTCACCGCCGGATCGAATTTCTCGGCGACCAGCAATGCGCCGGTGTCGCGATCGAGCGTATAGCCGAAGCCGTTACGGTCAAAATGCACCAGAAGATGACGCGGCTTGCCGCCGATGTCCTGATCGGCCAGCACCATTTCGTTGACGCCGTCATAATCCCACTGGTCATGCGGGGTCATCTGGTAAACCCACTTGACCGCGCCGGTGTCGGCGTTACGCGCCCAGATCGTCATCGAGAAACGATTGTCGCCGGGACGCTGCTTCGGGTTCCAGGTGGACGGGTTGCCCGAGCCGTAGAAGATCAGGTTCGAGGCCGGATCATAGGACTTCCAGCCCCAGGTCGCGCCGCCGCCGATTTTCCACTGATCACCCTGCCAGGTGTTGGTGCCGGCATCAGGACCGACGGGCTTGCCCAGGTTGGTGGTCTTGACGGGATCGATCAGCGTGTCGCTGTCGGGGCCCATCGAATAGCCACGCCACACCTGCTTGCCGTCCGCGATATTGTAGGCCGCCAGCCAGCCGCGCACGCCGAATTCACCGCCGGACACACCGACATACACCTTGTCCTTGACCACCAACGGCGCATCGGTGCCGGTCGCGCCCTTGGACGGATCGTCGGTCTTCACCGACCACAGCACGGCGCCGGTTTTCGCATCAAGCGCGACCAGGGTGGTGTCGGCCTGATGCAGGAAGATCTTGCCATCGCCATAAGCAACACCGCGGTTGACGGTATCGCAGCACATGACCGGAATAACATTAGGGTCTTGCTTCGGCTCGTATTTCCAAAGAATCTTTCCCTCGTGACTCAGGTCCAGGGCGAACACCGTGTTGGGGAACGGCGAGTGCACGTACATAATGTCGCCGATGACCAGCGGCTGGCCTTCATGGCCGCGCAGAACGCCGGTTGAAAAGGTCCAGGCGACCTGTAGCTTGCTGACGTTACCGGTATTGATCTGGCTGAGCGAGGAATAGCGCTGTCCAGCCACGTTGCCTGCCGGAGTCGACCAGTCCTTGCCAGACGGCTGCGCCAGCGATGCAGACGATACAAGTATCCCCGCCGCCAAAAGCGCCTTGAAATCCCATTTTTTCATGCCACGTTCCCTTTTGTTTTTTGGATATTCGTCGGAAAAAATCAACTGGTTGCGCCGGCCGCATCCGCGGGCACTGTTTCAACAGTGTACAATTGCCGGTTAACCCGCCTTCGGCGCGATTCACCTTGGGAGATACCACCATGAAGTACGTTGTTTTCCCGACCTCCAGGCCGTTGCGGTTGCAGCAAATCGGCTACCAACCTATCTTATTACGCTCACAGGCTATCGGCAACCCCCAGTAGTGGGCATTTCCGTAAAAATATCGCAAGAAACATGTTGCGCCGCAGCATTGTTGGCATTGCATTCGGACGCCCGCGGTCGGACACGGAACTGAAACGGTGCGATGCCGATGTAACGGCGTGGCGGCATTGCCATGCGGTGACCGACATTATAGGAGTAAACCTATGCAACGGGAACTGTCCGAATTCATTGTCAGACTTGCGATCGGATGGCTGTCTCTGTGTCTGGCCGGGGGCACTCCCGTTTTCGCGGGCGGGCCGGATGCGTTCGTCGAAGAAATCGCCGGCGGCACATACGTCCATTTTGGTGAGGTGTCTGTTACAACACGCGAGAACATGGGCGACATCGCCAATCTCGGCATTGTCGTCGGCAAGGATGCGGCGGCGGTTATCGACACCGGCGGCAGCGCGGTCACCGGCGCGGCTTTGCTGGCCGCTCTGCGGCGGGTGACGGACAAGCCGCTGCGGTATGTGATCAACACCCACGAGCACCCCGATCATATTTTCGGTAATGCCGCCCTGGAGGCGCCCAGGGTGGTTTTCGTGGGGCATCATAATCTCCCGGATTCGATTCGTGCCCATGGACCCTTCTATCTGCATGCTTTTCGGGACGTTCTTGGTGCCGACGCCATGGACGCGGTCAGGCTGGTGATGCCGGGTTTGCTGGTGAATGCCACGACGGAACTGGATCTAGGAGACCGCAAGCTGTTGCTGACCGCCTGGCCGCCGCCGGCCCATTCCGATTGCGACCTGACCGTGCTGGACGAGCAAACCGGGATTTTGTTTGCCGGCGACCTGGTGTTTCTGGATCACGTCCCGGTCGTCGATGGTGGCGTCAAGGGCTGGCTGGCCATTCTGGACGGGCTTTCGGGACTGCCGGCGACCGTTGTGGTCCCCGGGCACGGCCGCCGCGTGGCGCCCTGGCCGGAGGGCGTGGCGGATACCAGGCGTTATCTGCTGACGATCCAGCGCGATGCGCGCCACGCTATCGCGGCGGGTGTGCCCCTGGCCCGAGCGGTTGAAACGATTGGGATGACGGAGCAAGATCGCTGGCGGGTGTTCGATGACTACAACCGGCGGAACGCAACCGCGGTTTTCAGCGAACTGGAATGGGAGTGAGCGCGATGGAAACGACTCGCAGGGGTTTCGCCCAAACGGCTGGCATGGCCGCCGCTTTTGCCGCCATACCAGCCGCACGGGCGGCTGAAGACGACGGCGGCCGATGGGCCGACCTGGCGGCACAATTGTTTCCGGGGCGCACGTTGCTTGATGGTGCATCGGTGCTGAGCATCAATGCACCATACCGGGCCGAGGATGCGGCGGTGGTGCCCGTTGACCTGGCAATCCTGCTCGCTGACGGCGATCCCCGCCACGTTGCAAAACTGACCCTAATCATCGACATCAACCCCGCACCCATGGCGGCAACCTTCACGCCCGGCGTCGGCGCCGGGATCGACCGGATTTCCACTCGGGTCCGGGTCAACGACTATACGAACATGCATGCTGTTGCCGAAATGACCGACGGCTCGTTTTACAGTGTCGCCCGGTTCGTCAAGGCGGCCGGTGGATGTTCCGCGCCAGCGTTGAAACAGGCGAGTGACGGTATTATCGAGGGAACGATCCGCTTTCGGGAATTCGCGGCGGCGAATGAACCGGGTGCGGCGGGGCGGCGGGAAGCCCAGGTGATGATCCGGCACCCAAACTACTCCGGGATGCAGATGGACCAGATCTCCCATTTGTATATCGCCGCCGATTTTTTGCAGACTATGCAGGTGTGGCAGGGCGATCAACTGCTGCTGGCGATCGAGGCCGGCATTTCGATTGCCGAGAACCCGGCCTTCCGGTTCAGGTTCAAACCGAATAACGCGGCGGCCTTTCGGGTGCTGGGGGAAGCCAGCGACGGCAGGCATTTCAGCGGGTCGTTTCCGGCCGACCGCACCGCGACCTGATGTCCGTCGCGGGATGGGCGATCAGAAGCAGGTCACGTCGGCTTCCGCCTGGGCTTCCTCGAGTTCATCCAGAATGGCATTGCTGACCGCTATACGAAATTCCTGCGCCAGGTAGCCGCCGGCCTGATGCCGCATGCGCAGGATGGTTTCGGCCTGTTCGTAGGTTTCATACGGAACCGCGGTCGCGATGGTGTCGATCGCACAGGAACAGCGATTCAACGCATCCGGTGTGCTGCCATTGCTGTTCAGACAGGCGAATACATATTCCGCCCGTGCGGCGGTCGGATAATCGTTCTGCGCTGAAACAGACGGGGGTTGGGCACCCGCCGCGAAGCCCGAGATGCCGAGCACAATGATTGAAAGCAAGGCTGATCTGACCATATCGGCAAACTACGCAAGCGATCGTCAGGATGCAACCGGCCGGATGCTTCAGGCCAATCCGAAAGCGGGCGATTTTGCCGGCGATCGTTCGGTTGGCGCTATGCCGGGTGCTCAACTCAGGATAGGGTGCGCGGGTTGGTGCGGTTCCACCGCCAAATCATCGGGCGGCACAAGGCGGCCGGCCGCAACCATGGGAGAAACAATAGTATGAAAACACGCGCAGCGGTCGCTCGTCAGGCCGGCAAAGCCCTGAGCCTTGAAACCGTTGACCTCGAAGGCCCGCGCGCCGGAGAAGTCCTGGTCGAGATCAAAGCGACCGGCATTTGCCACACCGATGAATTCACCCTGTCCGGGTCCGATCCTGAGGGCATTTTCCCCGCCATCCTGGGCCACGAAGGCGCCGGTATCGTTCAGGAGGTGGGCGCAGGGGTTACGTCGCTGAAAAAAGGCGATCATGTCATTCCGCTCTACACGCCTGAATGCCGGCAGTGCGAGTATTGCCTGTCGCGCAAAACCAATCTGTGCGTGGCCATCCGAGCAACGCAGGGCAGGGGCCTGATGCCCGACGGCACCAGCCGGTTTTCGTCGGGCAAAGAACCGATCATGCATTACATGGGAACATCGACGTTCTCGAACTTCACGGTGCTCCCGGAAATCGCGCTGGCGAAAATCCGGCCGGACGCGCCGTTCGACAAAGTTTGCTATATCGGTTGCGGCGTTACCACCGGAATCGGCGCCGTGATTAATACGGCGAAGGTTGAACCCGGCGCCAAGGTGATCGTCTTTGGCCTCGGCGGCATCGGTCTGAACGTGCTGCAAGGTGCAAGGCTGGCCGGGGCAGAAATGATCGTCGGTGTCGATCTGAACCCACGCCGCAAGGCAATCGCGGAAAAATTCGGCATGACTCACTTCGTGAACCCGAGTGAGGTCGAGGGCGATCTGGTGCCGTATCTGGTTGATTTGACCAAGGGCGGCGCTGATTACACCTTCGAGTGTATCGGCAGCACGAAAGTCATGCGCCAGGCGCTGGAATGCGCGCATCGCGGCTGGGGGAAATCCATTATCATCGGCGTGGCCGGCGCGGGTCAGGAAATTTCAACGCGGCCGTTCCAGCTTGTGACCGGACGCACCTGGATGGGCACAGCCTTCGGCGGCGCGCGCGGACGCACCGATGTCCCCCGCATTGTTGATTGGTACATGGATGGCAAGATCAACATCGATGATCTGATCACCCATGTCTTGCCGTTCGAGCAATTCAACGAAGGATTCGACCTGATGCGACGGGGTGACAGCATCCGTACCGTTATCACATACTAAACGCCAGGATTGGCCCGCCCGGTGGCCCCAAAGCCACCGGGCGGGTTCCGTTCAGGCTGCCAGGGCGCCGGATGCCTTGGCGATGTGTGTGGCAATAGCATCCATCAGCCCGGGTGACCGGCAGTCGTATGGCTCCAGGTTCAAGTTCTTGTGCCGGGCGCGAATGCCGGCCATCCGTTCCGGATTGACCCCCGATTCGATGACCGACGAAACGAGTGCGGCGATTGCCGGCGGCGGCCAGCCTTGTTCCGTGAATATTTTTTTACTTTGGGCGGCCGTTGCTGTCCCAGCAGATGGCGATACCAGTTTGGCCGCGATCGGTTGCGGAGGCAAAGTCTGTTTCCGCCGATGCCGGCAACAAACGATCTGTCCGTTGGTTTGGGCGGTTTTGGAAGGGCAGGATGCACTGGTCAGCAGTTGTCAGTGCATGTAACAAAAAATGTTTCTGCCGCGCATATTTGAAGAGCACGTGGGCACGCATGTAATGCACGGATATGCTCACGCATGTCAGCAACCTTTGGAGATATGCACGTGGTCGCGTTCATATTTCTGTCCATCCATCGTCCAGCGCTCGGAACGGCGTTCACCACACTGTTAGGTCGAATGTGCAGAGCGCCGCTCCGATTATCCCGGCCGCTGCGGCGGTGACGGCCGGGCCTTGCGGCTCACAGGCGGCGTTGCACGTTTTCGTGATCTGCCGATATGTGCGTTGACCACCGCATCATCGTCCGGCTTTCGTGTAGCCAATAATGATAAAGTGGCAATAAGGACGCGGATCAGATGATCAGGTTAGCTCCTGAATTCGGCAAAACGCTGCCGCTTCCTATTGACGCGGCGCGCGCGCATTGGGCAACGGCGGTTCGGTCGCTTGCGCTGGCCGGTATGGCCGCATCCGCCATCGCAGCGGCCCGGGCGGAGGAAGTTATCGTAGCCGGTTCGGGCATCTTTGGTGGCTCTGTAGCCGCCTCAAAATATACCGAGGCCGATGACACTTATGCGTTTTCGTTCGATTTGCCGAACGCGATCCGGGCCAATCCGACGGCCGAGGCCAGTAACTTCGTGTATGACCTCAACGGTATGCCTGTGACGGCCACGCTTTCCAGCGTCAGGTTCTACCCGAACTGGCAGGGGGGATTGTTCGACCTGAATTTTGCCGACGGCCAGGTGCTGACGTTCTTCGAGGCCGACAGCCTGATCGGACCGGATATCGGATCGGATCTGACGATACAGATTGGCTCCAACGCCGCGGATGCGACGCTTCAGGATGCCTATTCCAACGTCGCCGGGTATTACGGAACCGGGCTTGTCACCGTAACCATTGCGCCAATTCCGGAACCTGCATCGCTGGGTCTGCTGGGCGCCGGGTTTATCGCACTCGCTTGCAGGCGCCGAACCCGCACCTGATGGAGCGGTTGCGGTTCAAATGCTCACAGGCATTTGAGTCGGCCCTATGGGCATCCGGCTGATCCAAGAATGTTGTTCATCGATGAACAATGCTGCACGCAATCCGATCCATGCGTTTCGTCTGAGCCCGGCGCAATGCGGTGTTCAGGCAGGGTGGTTTTCGGACAATGACGGCTGATGCCGCATGTGCGAAGTCATCACAGCAGAGCTGAAACCAATATGATTCGGCCGGAAATCCGGGCTGTCAGCATCCGTATTCCCGGGGGCGCCTCCGACTGTGCGGAAGCTGCTCGGCGGACCGGGCTGCATCTTGATCCCGCGCTCGGCTGAACGGCGGAGGCGCGGCTATACCAATTGCTTATCATACCGCCCCGGCGTGGGCCTGATCGTCCATCACGGCGGATATATTCCACTGTCAGATTGATATGATCAGCGCTCCGCGTCGGGCTGCCGCGGCTGAACCAGCCATGTCATGGCGGATGGAGGACTGAATTTCGGTGTCGCCGGACGCGCGTGACGATGGGACGGGAGCCGATCGCCGCATGGCACTCATTGCCTGGTCAGTCCGACTGCCTTCACGAATTTTTTTTGCCCGATCGTTCTTAACCACCGCACGATCGCCATGTCGTTGTCCGGCTGATCTGGTTTGACTTCACGCCCGCGCGATTTGATCGAACTAAAGGCGGCAAGATTTCACATATTTTTGTGCAAAACCCTGGTCATATCCGATCATATAACGCGTTTGTTTTCATAATACAGCAAAACGGACAAGTTTTAGTGACGTATTGCTAATAGTGTTGACCCAGATGCGATGCTTATCTTAAACGAATTCCTGTCGGGGCACTAAACGGTCCGACGCCACATAAATAGTGTGTGGTTCCTCCCGCAATGAGTGCCTCGTTGCTTCGGCATACGATGTCATCTCAAACATAAGAAGGTACACCTCCATGTTGCACGCTCTCACCTGCATGCTGCTTTCCTTCAAGAACGATCGTCGCGGTGTCACTGCTCTTGAATACGGCCTGATCGCGTCTCTGGTGGGGATCGCCCTGCTCGTCGGTGCCGGGAACCTCGGGACCGCATTGAACAGCACGTTCACTTCGATCGCCGGCAAGATCTAACGCTCCGGGGCGCATGGCGGTTCGGAGGGCGACGCGCGCGTCGCGAGGCCAACCACCATGCGCCACTTTCTTTAAAGTATGGACATTCAATGACAGATCCCGTTGCCATCACCGTCATGGTTGCCAGCATGGGCCTTCTTGTCACCGCCGGCCTGCATGATGGCATGACCCGGACAATCCCGAACTGGATCCCGACTTGTATTCTGGTTACTGGAGTCATTCTGCGGTATTGGCAGGGTAATCTGATATCGGGCCTCTGTATTGCCGCCCTGCTCCTGACGATCTCCGTGGTGCTTTGGCTGCGCCGCTTCATCGGTGGCGGAGATATGAAACTCATTCCGGCGGTCGCACTTGCCCTGCCTCCCTCTGAAGCCCTCTATTTCGTTCTTTCCGTGGCGATTGCAGGCGGCGTTCTGGCGGTGCTCTACCTGGTACTTTCGTTTTTGGTGAGGCGTCCAGATCCCGGTCCTCGTTACGGTTTCGTCGCCAGAATTCGCAAAGCGGAGGCGTGGCGTATGCACCGGCGCGGCCCTTTGCCCTACGCCCTCGCGATTGCCGGTGGCGCCCTTCCCATCTTCATCAATACTTTTTCCAGGTAGATCGTCATGTTTCTTCGCATCATGGCCGTGCTGCTCGGTCTCGTGGGCATCGCCGGTATTGGCTTAGCGCTGATTTCAAGCCAGAAGCCCGCTCCGCCACCGCAGGTTGCCATCGCAGCTCCGGCGCCGCTGCCACCGCCCGTCATCAAGCCCCGCGTCCTGGTGGCGGCGCGCGCGCTACGGGCGGGTGCTCTGCTGGTCATGGAAGACATTGCCACACTAGAGGTGCCGGTCGGCCAGGAGCCACCCGGCAGTTATTCCGACACGATCACGGCCCGCACGGGATTACGCGGCGCGATGATCCGCCGCAGTCTCAATCCAAGCGAGCCGGTGGTGGCCGGAGATGTGCTGAACCCCGGTGACCGAGGCTTTCTGGCCGCGGTGCTTGGCACCGGCATGCGGGCCGTGACGGTCGGCGTTGACCCGGTCAGCGGTACCGCCGGCCTGATCTGGCCTGGCGATCACGTCGATATGGTGCTGACCCAGGCGATCGACGAAAAGGAACAGCCGATTGACCGTCGTATCTCCGGCGAAACCGTTTTGACCAATGTGCGCGTCATCGCGGTCGATCAGCAGCTCGTGCAGGGTGGCCAGGGCTCCCAGACGAACCCCACGTCCGTGTCGGGTGCCAACCGGACCATTACTCTGGAAGCAACGTCATTCGATGCCGAACGCGTCGCCGTGGCATCCCGGTTGGGCCGCATCTCCCTTGTGGTGCGATCCGCGGCCGATGATCAGGTTCAGGCCGGCACGGAAATTCCGGACACGGCGTCGTTGCCGCCGCCCGCGCCGGCCGCCATCGCCTGGGGCGGTGACGTGTCGCCGGCCCTGCGCGACCACACCAGCGGCAAGACCGCCAGCACGATCCGCGTCAACCGAGGCAAGGACGTTGAAGAGGTACATTTCTGATGGCCAACTCCCGCATCGTTCGGATCGCCGCCGCCGCTCTGGCGCTCGCTCCGGCCTTTCAAACAGCGCGTGCGGCCGAACCGCCGCGTACCACCGTTCGCCCCGCTACTCAACGCGATCCCGCAAGCCCCGGGCCGGTTACCCTGGAAGCCGGTGCCGGCCGGGTCTTTCGCACCGGAGGCACCATTTCCAGCGTCTTCGCAGCCGACCCAAAGGTGATCGAGGTGCGGCCGGCCAGTCATAACGCCGTCTTCATTTTTGGCGTGGCACCGGGGCGCACCACCGTTGCGGCACTCGATGAAGCCGGCAACACACTGTCGCAGTTCGACGTCACGGTATTGCCGTCATCCTATGGCGCCAGTGAGGCCGGCGCGACAGCCCGCCGCACCGTGCCGGGCGCCAACGTGCAGTTCTCCGGGGCGCAGGACGGCATCGTGGTGAATGGACAGGTATCCAGCCCGGCCGCCGCCAACGACGTCGCCGAGATCGCGAAGAACTATATCGGCGAGAAGCAGACGGTCGAAAATCGTACCAGGATCACCTCGCCCGTGCAGGTCACCCTGAATGTGCGGATCGCCGAGATTTCCCGTACCATTACGCGTCAACTTGGCATTAACTGGACGGCACTGGCGAACCTGGGACGGTGGGGCCTCTTTACAGGCATCGTAACCGATGGCCTTAGCTCCGGCACGAACGCGCCGAACACCTTGGGCTTTGCCGGGCATAATGGTTCGATCAACACGGTGCTGGATCTGCTTGCGCAGGACCAGCTTATTACCATGCTGGCCGAACCGAATTTGACGGCGCGCAGCGGTGAGTCCGCAAGCTTCCTGGCCGGCGGCGAATTCCCGATCCCGATCGCCGGGCAGAACAATCAGATCACTCTGGCGTTCAAGCAATACGGTGTTTCGCTCGCGTTTGTGCCGACGGTCCTGTCGGATGGGCGCATCAGCCTGCATGTTCACCCCGAGGTCAGCGCGCTGACCACTGTGGGTGCGATATCGTTGCCCATCGGCGGCCTGCTCAGCACATCCACCATCACGGTCCCCGCGCTGACGGTGCGCCGGGCGGATACGACGGTCGAACTCGGGTCCGGCCAAAGCTTCGCGATTGCCGGCTTGTTGTCGTCGAACAATGCGATGGATGCCCGCGGGCTGCCCTATGTCGGCGAACTGCCGGTGATCGGGGCCTTGTTCAAGTCCGATCTGTTCCAACGCGACAAGTCCGAACTGGTGATCGTGGTCACGCCATACATCGTCAAGCCGGTCGGATCACCCAATCAGCTTCACATTCCAACCGACGATTTTGTCCCGGCCGGCGATACGGATCGTGTGCTGCTGATGCGCCAGCGGGCCCGGGACACCGGGCCGGGCACCATGATCGCCCCGTCCATGGCGGCGCTTGGATCGAACACGCATCTCGGTGCGGGCGATCTGCCGTCCGGCGCCGGCTTCATCCTGAATTGATCAGTCAAAGGGGCACGACGACATGCTGCTCAACCGTTTACGAGGCATCGGGCGCTTCGCCTGCCTCACTCTCTTGTTCGGAACCGCCGGCTGTGCCGGACTGAACGATCCCTTCCAGCGCGAAGGGACGTGGCAGCCGGAAAACCTCAATAACACCAACATAGCCGCGATGGTGGCCAACCCCAGTCACCTGCAACAGGGCGTCGGCGACGATTCCAGTCCCGGTGAGATCTCCGCCGCGGCCGTGCATCGTCTGCTGACAGATCACGTCAAGGGCCTGTCGTCGGGCAGTGTCGGACCCATCCAGGCCGCGACGCCAGCCGCCAGTTCCGGTGGAGCGGCACCATGAGCGTTGCCGAAACCCTGGCGCCGCCTGAGCCGGCCGCGGAGGAAGCCGTCCATTCGACGCGGGTGCCGCTGCTGGCGTATATTCGCGACCGCGAAACCCTGACCATCCTGACGGATGTCCTGGCTCCCGCATTGGGACCGACCGCCGATTTTCGTTTGGGCAACGTCACCGAAACTAAGGCGGGACTTCAACGTCTCGATACCCTTGTTTCGGCCATCCTGCTTGACGTGTCGGGCCAGCAAGACCCGCTGAGCGTGTTGGAAGACCTCGCGCTCTTCGTCGAACCCGGCGTCCGCGTCTTCGTCATCGGCGACGTCGAGGACATGGATTTCTATCGCCAGGTCGTTCGCGGCCTGGGCGTGCAGGAGTACCTTTGTAAGCCGATCAACCGCGAGATCGTCGCGCGCCGGCTGTTGCCGCTGTTGACCGGCGGAGCGTCGGCCATGGCGCGTGGCGGCCGTGTTGTGACGGTGATGGGCGTGCATGGCGGGGTCGGCGCCACGACGATCGCGGTCAATCTCGCGGTCCATCTCGCCGACCGGTCACGCCATCATATCCTGCTGTTCGATGCCGATCTGCATGGCGGCACCGCGGCCCTGATGCTTTCGGCGGCGTCCGGAGGCGGCCTGCGGGCGGCGTTGGAAAATCCCGAACGGGTGGATGTGCTATTCGCGGAGCGATCCTCCCCGGCTGTCAGCGATCGTCTGCATTTGCTGGCGGCTGAAGAGCCCCTGCACACGTTGGTCACCGCCTCGGGAGGGGCCGCGACACACCTCACGTCGTTATTGTGTAATCGGTTCAACTTTGTGATCGCCGATCTGCCGCGGCATGGCACCGCACTGAATCACGAACTGCGTGATCTGGCCCATGTGCGTGTGCTGGTGCTGGATGCCACCTTGTCCTCGTTGCGGGATACGCTGCGTCATCTGGCGTTGCCGCGTGGACCGCGCCAGGCCTCCCGTCCGATCCTGGTGTTGAACAATCTTGGCGCCCCGGGGGCGTTGACCCGCAAGCAGGTGGTCGAGGGGCTGGGTTGCGACGTCGACGTGGTCGTGCCGTGGCTACCAAAGCCAATGCACGCCGCGATGACCCTGGGGCAGCCGGCCGTCCGCCAACGTGGCCCGTTCCAGGTCGCGATAGCCGCACTCGCCAACGAAATCCTGCCGCAAAAAATCGAGCCCGCCAAGTCGTGGTTCAAGTTCCACACAGGGAAAAGCAAGTCATGACCGAAGTCAGGGCAACGTTCGGACGCCGGCAGGGCATTCAGCCCCCGCCGATCCGCGTCGCGCCGCCAGCCGCGGCGATCGGCGCGGTGGCGGTGGCGCCACCCGCCGGCGCGGCGGAATTGCGGATTGCCTGTCTGGCTCGGTTGGACGCGACGCTGCTGTCCGACGCCACGCCGGAGCAGTTGCACGCGGACGTGGAGCGACTGATCGCGGAGATCGCGGACGAGCAGCGCATCCAGATCAACGGCCGCGAACAGCGCCAGCTTGCCGGTGAACTGGTGCATGACATGGTGGGTCTGGGGCCGCTGGAACCGCTGCTCGACGATGATTCCATTACGGACATCATGGTCAATGGTCCCGACCGGGTGTTTGTCGAACGGCGCGGCAAGCTGGTTCAGACAACGGTGCGATTTCGCGATCGGGCGCATGTCGCCAATGTCGCGCAGCGCATCGCCGCCGGTGTCGGCCGGCGTATTGATGAAAGCAGTCCGATGGTGGATGCGCGTCTCGCCGACGGGTCACGCGTCAACATCATCTTTCCGCCGCTGGCGTTGCAGGGCGCTTGTATCTCCATTCGTAAGTTTGCCCGCCGCCGGATCGACTTCGACAAGATCGTGGAGAACGGTTCGGCATCGCCGCAGATGGCCAAAATTCTGCGGCTCGCCTCCGCGGCACGTCTGAATGTGATCATTTCGGGCGGCACGGGTGCCGGCAAAACGACACTGATGAACGCGATGTCCCAGACCATCGACGAGGGCGAACGCATCGTCACGGTCGAAGACGCGGCGGAACTGCAATTGCAACAGCCGCATGTCGTTTCACTGGAGACGCGTCCGCCCAGTCTGGAGGGCACCGGTGAGATCAATCAGCGGGATCTGGTGCGTAATGCCCTGCGTATGCGTCCGGACCGCCTGATTGTCGGCGAGGTCCGGGGTGGCGAGGCATTCGACATGCTTCAGGCGATGAACACCGGCCATGACGGCAGCATGAGTACGATCCATGCCAACACCACCCGCGATGCGATTACCCGTATTGAGAACATGGTGCAGATGGGGCAGCCCAACCTGCCGCTGCGGGCGATCCGGACGCAGATCGTCAGCGCGGTGGATTTGATCGTCCAACTGGAACGTATGCGTGACGGTGTTCGCCGTATCAGCCAGGTCACAGAGGTGATCGGCATGGAAGGTGAGATCGTTACTATGAACGATATCTTCCAATACGAATACGACGGCGAAAATCCGGATGGTACCCTGCGTGGTTTCTATAAAGTCTCCCATATCCGGCCGGCGTTCTGGTCGCGGCTTGTCTATTTCAATCTCGATATCGCCTGGTCCGCGGCGATCGACGAAGCTGGCAGGTCCACATGATCGGGGGCCTTGATCCACTGGTGCTGATGATTCTCGGCAGCGTCGTGGTGATGGCCGCCGGCTTGTGGCTGTTTGCCGCGGATCGGCAGGTGCGGGCGGCGCAACAGCGCATTGCGAACGTCGCATCGACCCGATCGCAGGCGCCGGCCAAAGCGCAGGCGGTGCGGCGCCCATGGAGCGCGGCGGCGACCCGAGCCAGTGTCCTTAGTCAGGTCATTGCCTTTGCCGGGATCGAGACAGACCGGCCCGATCTCTATCCGGTGCCATGGTGGGTGCTCTTGATTATTGCGTGCTTGCTGGCGTTTGCGACGCTTGGTTTGGGCGTCTTCTTTCTGGGACCCGTCGGCTGGTTCACTTTGCCGCTGAACGTATTTTTGATGGTACGTACGGTATTCAAGATCTTCCAAAATCGGCGCACGGCCCAGTTGTATGGGCAGTTGCCCGATGCCCTGGCGATGATCGTCCGGTCGGTCCGGGTCGGCTTTACGGTGCCGGACGCCATGCGGATCGTTGGTGAGGAAGGCCAATGGCCAACGTCCGCCGAGTTCCGCCGCGTTGGCGATGAAATTCGTGTCGGCGGCACGCTGCAGGATGCGCTGAACAAGCTGGCGCGGCGCAGCGCATTGCTTGAGTATCGATTTCTCGCGGTCGCATTGGCACTGCAAAGCCAGTCCGGCGGCAGTCTGAGTGAAACCCTGGAAAATCTGGCGGACGTCGTACGCAAGCGCGTGGCCTTGAAGGAGCGCGGGATCGCGCTGGCGTCCGAGGCCCGCATGACCATGTACGTTTTGGGTTGCCTGCCATTCCTTGTGGCGGGCGCGCTCACGGCCCTGGCGCCGGCGTATCTGGCCCCGTTGATCACGACACAAGGCGGCAAGAAGCTGTTGTTCGTCGGCATTGCGTTGCTGGTCATGGGCTTCGGGTCGATGAAATTCATCATCAAAAAGAGCATTTCATGAATAATATGGTCGTATTGGGCCTGGCATTTGTTCTGTCGCTCGTCTGCGTGACCGGCGGATTGCTATTGATGCCGGTTTCGAAGCGAAAAGCCCGCATCGACGAGCGCATCCGTTCTGTCCGCATGCCCGCGACCGCCCGGCGGGAGGTCTCCGGCCAGGCCGCCCCGATCTGGATGCGCCTGCTTGTGTCGGTCGGACAAGCCGTCCTGGCCAGCGGATTGTTGTCACACAAAGCGATCGAAGACCTGCGGGAAACGGTGACCGCATCCGGCCACAGAACCGGTCCGGCGCTGTCGCTGTTTGTAGGCGCGAAGCTGGTGCTACTGACCGGATTGCCGTTGTTTGTCTGGTTATTGCTGAGCACGACAGGCACACACGGCCCGGCACTTCTGATCGTGGGCGCCTGCGCTATCATCGGGTTGATACTACCCGACTATATCGTGCGCAGTATTCGCAAGCGCTATCTTAAGCAAGTGGAAATTGGATTGCCGGCCGCGCTGGATCTGCTGATCATCTGCACCGAAGCCGGATTGGCGCTAGAGGCGGGGTTTGAGCGTGTCTCGACGGAAGCAAAAGACGGTGCCCGCGCGACGGCCAACGAACTGAGATTGACTGCAACCGAAATGAAAATGCTGGCGGACCGACGCCAGGCATTGGCGAACATGGGCAAGCGCACCGGGCTGGACGCCATGACCCGGTTGGGCGCCATGCTGTCGCAAAGCATGAAATACGGCACGCCGTTGACGCAGGCGCTTCGAGTACTCGCCGCCGAGATGCGGCAAACGATGCTGACGCGGTTTGAGGCGCGAGCCGCAAGGATTCCCGTGTTGCTGACTATCCCGATGATCTTGTTTATTCTGCCCTGTGTCTTCGTTGTGGTGGCCGGTCCGGCGGCGCTGGAAGTCAGGCACATGATGGCTTCGCGATGAGAGCGCGTACCCTCTGGCGGAGGGCGACAAAAGGCACGGTTGCGCTTGAGTTCGCGATGATCGCGTCGATTTTCCTGGGGCTACTGCTGCTGGTTTTTGAGCTCGGTTTTATCTTCTTCGCACAGGTAGCGCTTGACTACGCGGCGCGAGAGGCTGCCCGGCAGATGCAGACCGGCCAGGCGAGTCCGCCGGATAAGACGAGCTTTCAGGTTGCCACCCTCTGTCCATATTTGAATAATTTCCTCAACTGCGGACAGGTGACAATCGTTTTGCAACCCGTAACCAATTTTCAGACCGCGATGACCACCGCTCCGGCTTCGCCATACGCCAGCGGCGGTCCCGGTAGCCTCATGCTGCTGCAGGTCACCTACACAACGGGATTGCCGCTCTGGCCGCTGAATGTGGGGACCTTGGTCGGCACCGCCGCTTACCTGAACGAGTAGGAACAGGACCGATGCACCATCAATCCGGATTCAATATCCGATCGTTGCCAGGCGGCCTCATGGTCCGTTGGGGCCGGACAGTCCTTGGACGAAAAGGGCCGTTGCGGTCGCGTGATGGACTCGCGGCGCTGGAGTTCGCGATGATTGCTCCGCTTTTGGTCGCGGGGGTTGCCGGTCTGTACGATTTGTCTACGGCTCTTATCGCCTGGAAGCGTGTCGCCATGGCGGCGCAGTCGATTGCCGAGATAGCAACCGATCTGGCGGCGACGACATCCGATACGAACATACTGAATGTGACCAAGGTCACGAATGCGACCTCCGCGGCTTATGCCTACCTGCCGACCTTGCTGACCGCGGCGCCGAATGCTTTCGGCGTCACGCTCTCCTCGGTCGTTATGGTACCAAATCCGACGACCTGCACCTCCGCCTGCACATATACAGCGCACGTTGCGTGGAGCGGGGTGTTCCAGGGATCGGGAGCGATGCGCCCATGCGACGCGCGGGCCGGCGTCTCAGCACTCTCGTTCGTGGCCGACGGGTCAAGCCCGTCATCCACGACGCTGCCGGTGGATATGCAGAGTTCCGGGTTACCGGTGCTGGTCGTCGATGTCGTTTACACGTTCAAGCCTATTTTTTTCACCTATATTGGTGCCAATATTCAGATGGCGCAATCGGCTTATTTCTCACCGAGAACCGGTCTTATGAGCAACTGGGTGCAGTATTTTTTTGCCGGAGCCCCGGATACCACCAGTCTCTGTCCAGGCTACCCGGCATCCGCGACGAATCCTCCCTAATCCTTGCAGCGATGGAAGTACATGGCAATGAATATTCCGAAATTTCCGCGGGCTTGGTCAGACCGCGGCGCCTCCACGGCGATAGTGATTGGCCTGTCAGCTCCTTTGATGATAGGCATCTTCGGGATTTCGGTCGATTTCGCCGGTGTCCTGGCAGCGAAAACGAAGATAGAGTTGGGGGCCGACTCCGGTGCGCTCGTCGCTGTTATGACAGCAACGAATGCGCTGCGAACCGACCCGGCTAATTATGTCGCGGATGGCGTGGCGGCGGGTCAGGTGCGCTTTACCGGACAGACCGGAGCCATCGCTACGGTTAGCAACCCGACTGGGACCGTTACGGTGGCCCGATCCGGATACGTGATGACCGGCACGACGACCTGGAGTGCCACCTACAATACATTTTTCGGTGGGTTTTTTGGGGTCTCCACCTGGCCGCTCTCCGGTAGCGCTACCGTCAGTACCCAAATTACGGCGCCGTTCCTGAACATCGAGATTATGCTGGATAATTCACCTTCGATGGAGATCGGTGCGACGAATACTGACATCGCGACGCTGCAGGCCTTGACGGCCTGCTCGGCCTCCGGCGCGTATATGCCGAGCATCAGCGGTAACTGGGACTCGCCGGTGTCAGGCCAATCGTATGCCGCCTATCAGTGCACATCTGGCGGCAATACCTACGATGGTGGCCTGACGTGCCCCATCCCTCAGCTAAGCCCTCCCTATAGCAACCCGCTCACATTCCAACCGAGTTCCAATTCGCCTCCGAATTTACCAAGCTGTGCCGGACTTCTGCCTAAGCAGTACTTCGGCCCGCTTAGGGGGTACTATCCGCAGGCCGGGGCGCCGTGCGCGTTTGCCTGTCATTTCGACACCAGCAAGCCATCGGGTGCCGGTAACGACTATTACGGCGTTGCCAGAAGCACGATCGGCGCCGCGAACCAGGTCACCTTGCGCTTCGACGTCGTCAAGGCGGCCGTCAACACCTTGATCACGACCATGCAGACGAACGACAATGCCGCCATCAAGAGTCTCAACGCCGGGGTCTTCACGTTTGACGACGCGTTGACTCGGGTTTATCCGCCGAGCGGCGAAGCCGGTGACGCGTGGTCCACCATACTCGCGGCGGTTGGCGGACCGCCAACGACAGCGAATGGGCCGGACACCGGAATTCAGCCATATGGCGGAAACAACGGCGGTGACACGGACTTCCCGGACACAATGGCGGCGCTGGCGGCGCAGTTGACGCCTTCCGGCGACGGTACAAGCGCGGCCAATCCGCGCAAGGTGCTGTTCCTGGTGACCGATGGCGTTGAGGATTATGTGGATATCCACGGCAATCGATACCAGCAGGCGATCGATCCAAGTTATTGCCAGACCTTCAAGAGCATGGGCTATGCGGTCTATGTTGTGTACACGCCTTATTATCCACTGATGAATGCCTATTATTTACAGAATATGACCGGCATCGTGGAAGGAACCGGCGCCGGGACCACAACGGCCAACCTGCAGGCTTGTGCGAGTGCACCCAGCAATTACATTGCCGCAACCGATGGTCCGTCGATAAAAGCGGCTCTACAAACGTTCTTCTTGCTTGCGAACCAGCCCCCCGCTCATTTCTCTAAATGACATCGCGATCGGTGCAGAGAAACACGACGCATTATACCCTTAGCACTGCATTGCTGCTCGGTCTGGGGTTACTGTTCGCGGCACCAGACCGAGCCGCTGCCGCGGCGGGAGAAGCCTGTCGTGATCAGGCGGCCATCGCCGAACGGGCGGCCGGGATTCCGGACGGGCTTCTGCTGGCAATCGGCAAGCGGGAGAGCGGCCATTTCGACCCGGAGGTCGGTGGCACCTTGCCATGGCCCTGGGCGGTTAACCGCGAAGGTCAGGGGCGTTTCTTTGAGTCGCGCCAGGACGCGGTCGGGTATGTCGCTTCCGCGCAACGCGAGGGCAGCAGATCGATCGACGTCGGTTGCTTTCAGATAAACCTAAAATACCACCCGATGGCGTTTCCGTCTTTGGATGAAGCGTTCGACCCGGCCAGGAATGCTGCTTACGCGGCTCATTTTCTGACGCAACTGCACGACCGCGACGGAAGCTGGGAACTGGCTGTGGCGGACTACCACTCGGCCAGTCCGCTGCTCGGTGTTCCATACCGGGAGGCGGTGTTCGCGACCTGGCGCGGTGTATCCACGGTCGCTCGGTTCGGGGTGCCATCCGCGGGACCTTACCGCGTGGTTATGGGCATACACATCTGGACGCCCGGTATGATCGGTGCCTCTGACGTTGGGACAGGGCCGGTCGCTATGCATTCGCCGGCGAATCTGCCGAGGGTGTTTACGCCCGGCGGGTCGATCGCCGGGCCGCGGACCCGAGGGTGATGGATGCCCGGGTGGTCGGCCACCAGGATTGGCAAAACTGGCAATGGGAATGAGTACCATGCGGTCGTTTCAAGCGCTATTGGTGGCTTCGGTTGCAATGGCGGCAGTGGAGGGGGCAGCTCAGGCTGCCCAATTCCGGTCGGTGGACATGCCGGGCGGCGGACAGGGGATTGTTCTGTCCGGGCTGATCGAAGCCGGCGATGCGGCCGCGTTTCATACGCTGGCAGAAACCCTGCCCGGGGCGGTGGTCATCACCACCGGGCCTGGCGGCAGTATCATGCCCGCCATGGCAATCGGCAGTGAGATTCGTGCACGCGGATGGTCCACGTTGGTACCCGCGGGCAGCAAGTGTGCCTCGGCCTGCACCTGGATCTGGCTGGCGGGTTCCACACGGATGCTGGGGGCCGATGCACAGATCGGCTTCCATGCGATTTCAGTGTTCCTGCGCGGACCGGAGACGCACGACTATGATGTTGTGTTGCGACGGTGGCTGACCGGGTTGGGCTACACGCTTGATACGACCGCAACGATGATGAATACACCTGCCGCATCGATCCGCTGGTTCGACATCATCGAGCTGCGTGCCAACGGTATCCCGACCGAGTTTTTTCCTTAGCCGGCTTCAAGGCGCAAACCGTGCGAACGGACAATTTGTCCGTTCGCGACGGCAACGCGTCGCTTTACCGCATCTTGTTCGCTTCCATACGCTCAGCCGTTGCCGCGATATCGCCTGGGGCGGTAGAGGCCGATGCGCCGGCGGCGAGCTTCTGTCGGTCGGGCGTTGGCGATGTGGGCTCCGCTGTTGCCTTCGGTTCAGCAACCGTTGCGGTCTCTGATGCCACGGTGGGCGTTGCCCCCTGGCGGTCAAGCCAGACGCCGGACAAATCCTGCCCGACGTACAGGCTTGGCGTCAGAGTCCAGCCTTTGACCGTTGCCGACGTTACAACGATTCTGTTCCACCATAAGATCGGTACCGCATACGCCTCGGTCAGGGCGCGCCGTTCAAACTCATGGACGATATCGGCGCGCCGGCCCGGTTCCGAACTGGTGGCCTGATCGGTATATAGCTTATCGAGAGTCCGATCAGACGACATGGCGTGTTTTGAAGGCGAAACGGAACCGGACACATATTTTTGAAGCTGCAAGGACGGGTCATCGACAGCGTCGCCGTCGAAATCGAAGGCCGCTTCGAAATGACCGCTTTCCACCGCCATGTGCAAGTCTCTGGCATTCAATCGGACCTCATTGGCGGTCACCCCAATCGCCCTCCATGCATTGAGGACGGCGTCGGCTGACGGGCCATAAGCGCCGGGAAGATCGCGGGTCACCAAAGTGATGCTCAGTTTGGACACGCCAGCTTCAGCCAGTAATCGTCGTGCCTCTTCCCGCGAGGCGGTGATATCATGCGAGAGTCCGGGCAGCGTTGACAGGGTGGCGTCGGGCGTTGCCATGCCGAAGCCTGGCCGCATCAGGCCGCCGACATATTTCATGACCGTGGTGTGCGACAACTGAAAGGCCATTTCCCATCGGTCGATGGCCAGCGACAGTGCCCGCCGCACCCGGGCATCGTCGAACGGGGCCTGTTTTGCATTGAACACGAGCATTTGGTTGAGGAGCCAAGGCGACTCTTGAACTGTGATTTTATCGCCGAGAGCCTCTTTGAGTTCGTCGCGTTCGCCGGGAGTAAAGCTGCGGAAGCCGGCCATGGTCCGGCCGGCTTCCATGCTTTTCACGACGGCCGTTCCGCTGATAAAGTCCGCTTCGTAGCCATCGAGGTATGGTTGATTCGGCACGAAGTAATGGACCCATCGGCGCCCGGTCCAGGACTCGCCCTTCTTATGTTCGGTGAAGGCGAATGGTCCGGTTCCCAATACATGTTTAGTGGGAAATAGCGGGTCGGCGTCCAACTTTGCGCTTTGGTAGATGCAGTTCCAAGGTGACGCCAGATTCACCACCATGGCGGCATCCGGCCGTTGCAATTGAAATACGACCGTCAGCGGATCGGGGGTTTCGATGGTGCCGATCGCGGTATAGTTGCCCTGCCGAGCGGAAATGACGCCCGGGGGCGGTTTGATGATCCGCAGATAGGTCGCCTTGACGTCTGATGATGTCAGGGGCTTGCCGTCGTGGAACAGCACATCCGGCCGTAGCTTGAATGTGTAGGTGAGCTGGTCCTGCGAAACAGACCACGACGCGGCGAGATCGCCGACGATCGCCGGGTAGTGCGCGGAATCGACTTTCAACAGTGTCGAATAATGGGGCGCTACGGCCTGTAGGAAGGACGGCGAAACGTTGGCCTGGCAATCGTAATTGGACGGCTCCGATTCCACCGCAAAGACAAGCGTTCCACCGGGTTCCGGTGCCGGTCGCGGTTGCGCCGTGGCTGCGGTGAACGCGATCAGGGATATACCCGCCGCCCATGCTCCGTGGTGCAAAAGCATCGTCGCTCTCCTGCCTGTTCGGCGTGATATCGTACTTAAAACGGGCGTCTGGCGATAATCGCCTCGCGGTCGGGGCGGTCGTGCAGACCAAGGTATGGCCCAAGGATTTCCATTTCCGTGTCGAGGTCCAATTCCTACTGCGTTGTGGATCGATATCCACTCAACTCCACTTTCATCACCCAACAGTGTCGGATTTAGAACGGACGCCTCTGGCACCGCCGCGGGTCTGACAATGCCGACGCATCGCGCCGAGGCGGTTTAACGCCAAAGTGAAGTGGAAATCACAGTTGCGATAGGCCGCAGAGAAAGCCTGTTGGTTTCCCGTTCCAGTGTCGTATAAGAATCATGGATTGCACATTTTGCCAAATTAATCCATATTTGGGCAGTAAATGTTTCATGTATGTAAATAAAACAATGGCGTTCGCCGAACGGCCCGACCCGACCTCGGGACCAATGGCAGACTGCCACTTGCCGCCGGACCTTCTCAATGAAGCCCGCCGTCGCTTGCTACAGATGCACTGGGACAGTGGCGTGGGCCATCTCGGTGGCAACCTGTCAGCTCTGGATGCCATGATGCTGTTGCATCATGAGATGATCGGCCCGCAGGACCGGTTCATTCTGTCGAAGGGGCATTCCGCCGGCGCCTACTACATCACATTGTGGTCGCTCGGTTTGCTGACCGACGCGGACCTGCTCACCTTTCACAAAGACGGCACCCGGCTGGCGGGTCATCCGCCGGCGAGCGGCATCCCGTCGATCCTGTTCTCAACCGGCAGTCTTGGCCATGGCCTGCCTCTGGCGGCGGGTCTGGCGCTGGCGGCTCGATTAGAGGGCAACAAGCGGCGCGTGTTCTGCCTGACCTCGGACGGGGAATGGCAGGAAGGCTCGACATTTGAAGCTCTGATTTTCGCCGCCCATCGCAGCCTCGCCAATCTGACCATCCTGGTTGATCACAACGGGCTGCAAGGTTTTGGTTCCACCGCGGACGTTGCCTCCATGGACCCGCTCGGTGTTCGGCTTGCGGGCTTCGACGTTGATATCCGGGCATGCGACGGTCACGACCTGCCATCCTTGCGCACGGCTTTGGCCCCCGGAGGCAACCGGCCGACCGTGGTGATCATGCGCACGATCAAAGGCCGGGGCGTTCCCGGCATGGAGGGGCACATGGAATCGCATTACCTGCCGCTCACCGAAACCAATTACCGAGCTGCATTGGCCGGGATCGGACTGCCGGCATGAGGGCGGAACTCTGTGCCGCGCTGATGGCGCATGCCGACCGGCCGGAGATGGTGTTTCTGACCGGCGATCTCGGTTTCATGGCACTGGAACCGTTGCGAGACCGCATGGGCGACCGCTTCATTAATTGCGGCATCGGTGAGCAAAACATGGTGGGGGTCGCCGCCGGACTGGCACGGGAAGGGTTGGAGCCCTGGGTCTATACGATCGCCCCGTTCTGCTATGCACGGGCCTTCGAGCAAATTCGCAATGATATTTGTTTGCATGGCTTGCCTGTCCGACTGTTGGGTAATGGCGGCGGCTACGGCTACGGCGTGATGGGGCCGACGCACCACGCGCTGGAAGACTACGGCGTGTTGCTCACACTGCCGAACCTGACCGCTTACGTGCCAGCCTTCAACGAAGACGTCATCGCGGTGATTGGGAGTGCCGCCGTCAGCCCGGGGCCGAGTTATATCCGGCTGGGTCGTGGGGAACGGCCCGCCGGTGCTGTTCTGCCGGCCTATGCTCCCTGGCGGCGCCTGACGCGGGGTGACGGGCCGGTGGTGGTCGCGGTTGGGCCGTTGGCGGGTGCTGCGATGGCGGCGCTCGCGGAACTGCCGGTGCGCCCGGAACTCTGGGTGGTCAGCGAATTGCCGCTGGCGACGGTCGCGCCGCCGCGGGCCTTTGCCGAGAGCATCGCCGCCTCTCGCCGCCTGTGTGTGGTCGAGGAACATGTCGGGCAGGGAGGCCTCGCGCAAATGCTGGCCGTCTGGGCACTGAACGCCGGCATCAGGGTGGACGGGTTCCGGCATCAGCATGCACGCGGCTACCCGTCCGGCCTGTATGGCTCGCAGAATTTCCATCGGCGGGAGAGTATGTTGGACCCCGACTCCATCCGCGATGCGGTGTTGGAATTGGCGGCATGAACGTTGCGTACTCGCCGGCGGGATTTGCCGACGTGGCGGCTTCGCTGAAGGGTCCAATCCTGGTGTTGGGCGGCGGCGGCTTCGTCGGTGCCAATCTGGTGCAGCGGCTGTTGCGTAGTCGCGACGACGTGACAGCGGTTGTGCGTCGTTTGCCGGCGTGGCGATTGGCCGACGTGGACCAGCGGCATTTGCTGGAGGTGGATCTGACCAGCACCGCCGAATTGCGCCAGATGATCGAGGCGGTTCGTCCACGCACCATTTTCGATTGCGTGGCGTACGGCGCCTATTCGTTCGAGAGCGATGCCGACCTGATCTATCGCACCAATTTCACCAGTTTGGTGACGCTCGCCGGCCTGTTGGGGGCGGAGGAGCTGGCGGCATTCGTGCATGCCGGCAGTTCCTCGGAATACGGCACCAACGCAGCCGGGCCGCTGGAAACCGACGCGATGCTGCCAAACAGTCATTACGCTGTCTCCAAGGTCGCGGCCAGCCAGTTCATTGCCTATGCCGGCCAGACCCTGCACTTGCCAATCGTGAATCTGCGGCTGTACTCTGTGTATGGTCCGCTGGAGGATACATCGCGGTTAATGCCCAACCTGGTCCGCCATGGATTAAGCGGCGGCTACCCTCCGTTCGTTTCGTCCGAAACCTCTCGCGACTATGTCTATATTGACGATGTCTGCGAGGCCTTCATTCGTGCCGCCGCCCGCATGACACCGGATATTTACGGTGAGTCCTTCAACATCGGCACCGGCCGGCGCACCACCATGCGCGATCTGGCCGAAACCGCTCGGGACGTATTCACGCTGTCCCGGCCGGCCGAATTCGGCACAATGCCCGGACGCCACTGGGATGTGGACGCCTGGTACGCCGCCCCCGACAAAGCTGCCCGTCTGCTCGGTTGGACCGCCGCCACGCCGTTGGCCGAAGGGCTGCGCCTGACCGCCGATTGGGTTGCATCGCTGGGTCCCGACGGTATGGCCGGTCTGACCAAACGAGATCGGCGACCGGAGCGGCGCAGCATCTCCGCGATCATCGCCTGCTACAAAGACGAACAAGCGATACCTGTCATGTATGGGCGTCTCGTCACGACGTTCCGCAAAATCGGCGTCGATTACGAGATCATTTTTGTGAACGACGCCAGTCCGGATGATTGCGCGGGGGCCATTCGCGCATTGTCGGCGCGGGACCCGCACGTCATCGGGATCACGCACTCGCGCAATTTCGGGTCGCAGATGGCATTTCGCAGCGGCATGGAGATGGCAACCAAAGATGCCTGCGTGCTGCTGGACGGCGATTTGCAGGACCCGCCGGAATTGATCGAGCAGTTCTACGAACAATGGCGGGCCGGGCACGAGGTCGTTTACGGCCGCCGGGTGAAGCGTGACATGCCGATGCTGTGGGGCTTGCTCTATAAGGGTTTTTACCGTGTGTTCGCAGCGTTCAGCTATGTTCGCATGCCGCATGACGCCGGTGATTTTTCATTGATGGACAAGCGGGTTGTCGGCTGGCTGCTGACTTGTCCGGAGCGCGATCTGTTCGTACGCGGATTGCGTGCTTACGTCGGTTTCGACCAGACCGGCGTGGATTACGTGCGGCCGAAGCGCATGTTTGGGGTCAGCACGAATAACCTGCTTCGCAACATCGGCTGGGCCAAGCGCGGTATTTTCAGTTTCAGCAACACGCCACTGAACATGCTGACCGCGGGCGGACTCTTGCTGCTGGGATTGTCCGCCGTGCTTGGCATTGCAACCGTGTTGATCCGCCTGTTCGCGCCGTCCATGGTCGAACACGGCCTGACCACTATCCTGCTGGCCATCCTGTTCTTTGGTGCAATCAACCTGTTCGCGATCGGCCTGGTCGGCGAATACGTCGCCAAGATCATGGAGGAGGTAAAGGGGCGGCCACGACTGATCCGCTCCGCCTTGATCAAGGACGGCGAGACCACGCAACTTCTGCCGGAGCCCCGTGCACGATGACCATCTTCGAGCATCTGGAAAAGCGGTCCTGTCCTGTGTGCGGTGCCAAACGCGCGCATGCCAGAGTATTCATGAGCGCATCGTATGATCCGAGGCGGTTGACGGGCGCCAGTTTCGCCTCCCGCAAGGCCCCGGAGTTTATGTCGTATCGGCTGTTGCGATGCCGGGGCTGCGAAACAGTCTATGCCGCTGCCGCTCCGCCGGCTGCTTTGCTGGCCGAGGCTTATGCCGAGGCCGATTACGACAGCAGTGAGGAGGCCGCGCTAGCGGCCGACACCTATGCCGCCGCGCTGGCGCCCGTCGTCGCCGCGTTGCCACAGCGTGGCCGTGTGTTGGAGATCGGCACCGGGACGGGCGTGCTGCTGCAACGGTTCCTGGATGCCGGGTTCAGGGAAGCGGTGGGGATAGAACCTTCCGCGGCTGCCATCGCGGCGGCCGCGCCCGCGGTGCGGGGGATGATCCGCAAGGGTGTGTTCGTCGAGAGCGATTTTAAACCCTGCAGTTTTGACCTGATTTGCTGTTTTCAAACGCTGGAACATGTCGCTGATCCGCGGGCGTTGGCGTTATCTTGCGCGCGCCTGCTGCGGCCGGGCGGCGTTCTGGCACTCGTGACGCATGACTACGCCGCTCCGTTAAACTGGCTGCTCGGGCGCCGCTCTCCCATCATCGATATTGAGCATTTGCAGTTGTTTTGCCGATCGAGTCTGAATTGGTTGCTGCGGGATGCTGGTTTGGGATCGCGGGAGATACGCACGCTGGTGAACCGGTATCCGCTGCGGTACTGGCTGCGCCTGACACCGTTGCCCGGCGGGATGAAGCGTGCTGTTGGTGGTGTGTTTGCGTCGCTGCGGCTCGACCGGGCGCGCTTCGGGTTCAATGTCGGAAACCTGCTGGCGGTTGGCCGGAAGCCCGGCTGACATGGTCGCGGTGTACTTCAAGTTTGTCTGTATTCTGCTCTACGGGGGCTTTGGCTGCGCTTGCCTGTACCCGGCTCATAGTGCACGAAGACTGGCCGGGTGGTTGAGCGGGTGTGCCGATCTGGCCTCGGTTATCGCAGCCGCCATCCTGTTGTTCGGGTTCGTCATCACCGGCAGTCATTTGCTGCTGGCCGCCGCAGGGATCGGCACCATCATTCTGGCTGTGCGGCAGCGGATTCTTGCCACCCATCGTCATGGACCGGACACGCCGGATCATGACGTCAGTAAGCCAGATCAAGGCCGACTTGTAGTTTGGGGGACCGCGGCGGTTGTTTTGGTGTTGTCACTGGCGTGGTGGCGGATGGAACCGAGTGCGGCCGAACCACTGCCGCTTGCTGCTTTCGCGATTGTATTGGGTGGTTTGGCGGTGGGGTTCGCCGATCCCGGGACGCATTGCGGGCATTCGATGCGCATACCGATAAGCGCCTTTGCGGTGGCGGGCTTCCTTTTGCTCATCGATCTGGGGGGGTATCGACCCGATACACCGATCCTGTCGTTGCTGGCCCATCATTGGGGAGCGTTTATCGGCCCGGCGTTGCATCTTCGGGCCGGCCTGGTGCCGTTCTACGATGTGCCGCTGCAATATGGTCTCGGCCCGACATTGGTAATCGCGGCGGCGTGCGGCGGGTCGGATTGCTGGACGGGTTCGGAATGCGTCATCGTGGTTATGAACCTGGCCAACGGACTGCTGATCCTGCGTATGGTGCTGACGACCGCCGTGGTGCGGGGGCGGCTGTGGCAGTATGCCGCGACGATCGTTGTGTTCGCCGCCGTGTTTTTGTGGACCGGCATTCCCGCGAATGGCAGCAGTGTTTTGGCGACTCCCAGTGTCGGCGGTCTGCGTTTTCTGCCGGTGACGCTGGTCGCTTTTCTGCTGTTCCTCGGTTGCCCGGGTGCGGCTGTTGTCGCACTGATTCCGGCGGTGCTTTGGTCACCCGAGTCCGCCGCCATGGCGGTCACCGTTTTCGGTCTGTGCGAGACGGTCCGTATCGGTTTCCGACGGTCCCTTTTGCGCGGTGCCGGGGTGTTGGTTGGAAGCTATGCCGGCCTTGTCTTGCTGCACCGAGCGATTTTCGACGTTTGGATAGACCCGTTGGCATTCGCGGAATATGTGCTGCACGTTCCTGGGCCGTTACCGATCAACCCCTTCAGCGATACGTTGCTGCTGATCGCTGTGCTGGCGCTTGGTGGCTGGCTTGTTTTACGCCCGGGATCCGATGCGGTGGCGTCGCAACGGGACCGGGCGGCGGTCTGCCTGTTATTTGCCGCAACAAGCTATTGGTTCGGTCGCAGTCATCCCAACAATATTTGCAATTTGGCGCCGTTCCTGGTGCTCGTGGGCTTCCGGGTGGTCGATAGGGCGGGTTCGGTCCTGGCTGACGTAGTAGGTTTCGGACTCGCCACCTCGGTCGCGGCGCTGGCGATGTCGCCTTGGGTTTCTGTGCCGTACGATCCGCGAGCGACCGTGGATATCCACGATGTTGTGGCCGATTTCCCGGGTTTGGAGCCCGACATCGAACGAATCCGAGGCGTGATCGCTAATCCGCACGCTCTGGGAATCGCCGATTTCGGTCCGGCCTACGTTCGGCACCCCGCGGAAACGATCGTTTGGACGCCGATGGACCCCGGTTCGCTCTGGAGTTATGTGCCGGCCGAACGACGCCAGATCTACATTCGGCGATCCAGCGCCAGGATCAGGCATTCCGGGTGGGCGATCATCGACGAGGAGCAGCACTTTCTGTTCGACGACCTGCTCGCCGGTTACACAGTCATGGAGCAACACGATTTTGTTGGCGAGCCATCTCCGTTGGATGGATCGCGGCAACAGTATGTGGTGGCGTGCTTCGATCCAAGGCCGGACGTCGCCACATTGATTGTTGGACCCGCTTGTCCGCGATGACGCCGCGCTTATGGCTCAGGTTCGGGCTGGTCGGCCTGGTGAATGCCGGGTTCGGGTATTCGGTCTTTGCTCTGCTCGTGCTGTCCGGGGTCACCTCCGGCGCGGCGCTGGTTGCCACGATGATCGCGGCGGTCGCTTTCAATTTTCAGACCTCTCGCCGGCTGGTGTTTCGCTCCCAAGGCCATGTCCTATGCTTTGCCGGGGTCTATGCGTTCGTTCTGCTGCTCAACTGGATTGCGTTGGATGTATTGCGGCGGTTCGGCTTGCCTGATCTCGGGTCACAGGCACTTCTGACACTGCCGGTCGCGGCAGTGTCTTTTTTCGGTCAGCAACGCTTTGTTTTTGGTGCCTCATGACACGCAATCTGGTGAACCGGACCGCTGAGAATTTCAAACCGCCGGTATTCAAACCAAATGTTTCCGCGCGGAACCGGCTGGAGAATTGGATGCGCCGGTTTCTTGACCTTCAGGCCGGATCGCTGTGGCGGGATCTGCGTGTTGAACTGGCCGGGGCGCCCGGTACTGTGCTGGATGTCGGCTGCGGTGCCCAGGTTTATCGCGGTTTGTTGCCCGCGGGTTCGGTATATCACGGCATAGACACGGACGACGCAAAGGTCCGGTTCGGCTACGATCTGCCGGACACGCACAGGTTCAACGGCGCTGAATGGGGTGTGGAAGCCGGGGTATTCGACATGGTCCTATGCACCGAGGTTCTGGAGCATGTTGACGATCCGGCGGCATTTCTAAGCCGCACGCATCTGTGCCTGCGTCCGAACGGGCGGCTGATCCTGACCGTTCCGTTTGCCGCGCGGTGGCACTTCATCCCGCATGATTACTGGCGCTTTACTCCGGCTGGCCTGGAGTTGCTGTTGCGGCGCGCGGGATTCAGCGACATCTGCGTCAAGGCCAGGGGCAATCCGTTGACGTTCGCCTGCTATAAGGCCATGACGCTGTATTTCATGTTGCTGTTCGGCACCGGTGCGGCGAAGCGAGCAATCGGCGTCGTGTTGTTGCCGCTTGTGGGCCTGCTGGCCTGCATCGCCAACCTGTCGCTTCGAACCGACTGGGGCGACGATTGCCTGGGTTACACCGTTACGGCTCGGCGCTAGGTCCGAGACACCAAAGGCCCCGATCGAACGGCTGACACGCCAATCTGGATGGTCGCCAGTCCGCGGGGACAGTTTCGACGCCAGTCGACTGAAGATAAACGTAAAGGGTATGCGGATCCCACGGCCCCCGGGTCGCCGCCACCATGCTGGCGGCGCAATCATCGTGTAGCCTGGGGTTATACACCGCATTAATCGGACGCCCGGCCGTCACGGCGGCGAGTTGTATCTCCATCTCGACAGCATCGAGGTCATAACCTCCGCACACGAACGACGGCGTCACAAAGACCCGTTCGGCAGACCGCATACGACCCTCCCATAATGGATGATCGAGCAATTGCGGGACGTTGCGCTGCGTCAGTGTCGTGATGCGCGCCCGGAGTGGATTGGAATCGATCAATTGCAGGCCACAGCAGACAAGCACGACCGCGGTCCGCCAACCCGGTTTCAAATGGCGCAGGGTCAGCGCCAGTCCAAACAGGGCCAATGCGTAAGCGCACGGCCAGAACAGGCGGCCCGAGGAGCGGAAAATGCCGGCCACGAAGGCCAATGCCGGCGGCAGCGGAACGTGAAACACTTGGTGCGGCCCGACAAACCCCACGTTCGAAACCGCGAAAACCGTGATATAGACACAGGTGATGATCAGAATGAGATGCCGGTGCAATATGTTCGGTAAAGTCCGCCCGGACGCCACGATCGCGACGGCGACAAGTACAATCACACCCGCCCCGAGATAATTGAATCCCTCGTATTGCCCGTCCGGCCCGGTTAGCAAGTTATAGAAACCAGGGAACAGGCCGCTGCGTTGTGGCCACAGCGGCGACAGCACATTCATTGAGAAATAGCCGTAGCCCTCACCGGAGGCGGAGGTTCCGGTGCCCTTGCCGAAATGACCCGCGGCCAGGATCAGGGCCGCGACACAACACGCCACCACAACCGGCTCCCGCACCGCTGCGAACACGCCTGGACGTTCGGTATCGATCCGGCGCAATACCGTGGCGCCATAGATGGCGGCGACCATCACAAACAAATAGCCATGCAGCAGCGCGGCCACGCACAGCCAGCCGGCCCACCAACCCAACCGGATGCCGCCACCGACACGCGCGTCCCGCAGGTAGAGCCAGAGCGCGCCAATGATAATGAACTGGCCTTGCAGGGAGAGATGGCCAAACCGGTACAGCAGCACCGGCATCGATACCGCGAGCAGGCTGGCCGCGATGGCTGCCAGCAGCGATTTTTGGCCTGCTTCCATGACCAGCAGAACGGCGAACAGGGCCGAGAGGATAAAGCACACCCCGACCCAGGCGCCATAGGGGTTGATCGTCCATCCGGTTGACCATGCCAGTGTTTTGCCGATCAAGGCGACAATCGGTACGGCGTCCACCAGGATGACACTGCTGCCGGTGGGCGCCCCCAGGTCGGGGACATAGAACAACGGCCATCCCCAGGGCGCATGCAGAAAGGCGATATAGCCGACCCGGGTTGTGAGCACGTCCACACTATCAATGGTGTCGTTCGGGTCCATCAGCCAGGGGCCGCGTGGATTGGCCCAGAACGGACCTGTTCCCGATAGAAACGTGACATCGACCGTCGCCAGCACGTAGCCGGTCGCGATCATCACCGCACAGGTGAGCAACACCAGCGCACTTCGTTCCTGTTCCAGGAAGCATGCCAGTCCGGAGAAAGGTTTGGTTCGCCGCAATTCCAGGGCCCCGGCGCGCGTTTGTTGCATAAACATCAAGGTGGCGTTGGCACCGATAGATGTCCATCAAAATAATGCCGATCGCAAACATATAAACGTGTTGGATGCATTTCCACAATAGTGTTGACTACCCATCGGTGGTCTGTTGCATTTGGAATTACGGTCTTCGGTTCAGCTGTGTTTGCTGTGCCGGATACTGCTACGCCATCCCGTCAACAGGGGATTTTCGACGTGCTCGACTTTGTCCGCCAATGGCTACTGGCTCTGCAAACCGGTAAACGCGGAGTTACGGCGTTGGAATATGGTCTGCTCGCGTCCCTGATCGCGATCGCGATCGTCGCGGGCGTTTATGCTTACGGCACGAACCTGTCGGCGCAATACATCAACTTCGCCGGCAAGGTCTAGTTTCGGCGGATACTCCACGACACGACATCCAACAAATTTCACGGGACATTTCTGGCAATGGACAACGACCTTCCCGCGCGCCCGCTCCAGGCGGCTTCCTTTGCCCTGATGGTGGCTTTAACCAGTTGCGCGGCGCCACAGACCTCAGAACCGGCCATCACCGAAGCAACCCGCGCCCGCCTTGCGCAGGCGTTGCAGGCGTCGGGTGATCCGGTCAGTGCCGCCGCTCTGATGCAGGGCGAACAGCCGCAAAAGGCCCCGGACTTTTTGCTGCACGTTAAGGCATTGATCGCGGCGGGAGAGGTGGATGAGGCCATGGCCGCGGCGAAAGCAGCTGTCGCGGCGCATCCCGACGATCCGGCGCTGGCCCTTAACGTCGGGCGTGTGGCGGTGGTGGCGGGCCGGTTGACCGAGGCCGGTGCGTTTTATCTGCACGCGTTGATCAAGATTCCTGAAAGCGTGGACGCGATGAACGGTCAGGCGATCGTGATGGCGCAGCAAGGTGACCTGAATGCCGCGGCGGCCGTCTTGCGCAAGGCGCTCGCGACGCATCCCAAAGACATAACAAGCAGCAACAACCTCGCTCTGGTGATGATCCTGCGGGGCGAACCGGATGTGGCGGTGTCTCTGCTCGACGATATCGATCGTTCGGGTGGATCGCCGCAGATCAAGGCAACCCTTGCTTTCGCCCGCGACCGATTGGGGACCAAGGGGGACACCCATCCGGCCGCATTGGCCGAGCCTCCATTGGCGGTGTCGATTGCCCCGCGGTCGCCTGTCCTGATGCGCGAAACTCTGCCGGCGGCCAGCCGCCCAACCGTCGCCGTCCAACCTCAGCCGGTTGCCATGGTACCGCCTCTGGCAAATCCCGACGAGCGTCGCATCGTGCTGCGTGCTCGTGCCGGTTCCTGGATGCAAGTCAGCGACGCGGATGGCAAAGTGCTGGTCAGCCGGGAATTCAAGCCAGGCGAGACATGGCCCGTGCCCGCCAGGCCGGGGCTGGTGTTCGCGACGGGCAACGCCGGGGGAACCGAACTCGTGGTCGATGGCGTGGTGGCCGCGCCGTTGGGCGGGCAAGGGATGATCCGGCGCGATGTGCGGCTTGATCCCGATCTTATCAAGGACGGCAAGCTGCCTGCACAGATACGCGCGGCCAGAACCGTCGGAGCGGTCTAGCCGGATCGGGCCATGGCACGCCGGAAAACGCCGCGCTTAAGCCTGCCTCAACGCGCGCGCTTTTTCAGCAACGATCGCCGGCGTGTCGCCGGGCTTGTAGATCGCCGACCCGATCCCGAAGCCGGCTGCCCCCGCCGCGCGCCATGCCGCCATGTTAGAGGCATCGATGCCGCCCACCGGCAGCACCCTGGTGCCGGTGGGCAGCACCGCCCGCATCGCCCGCAGCATCGCCGGGCTGGCGCCCTCGGCGGGGAACAGCTTCAGCGCGTCGGCGCCGGCGGCCAGCATCGCGAACGCCTCGGCCGGCGTGAAGAAGCCGGGCACCGCCAGCAGACCCAGGCGTTTCGCCGCTCGCACGATCATCGGGTCGGCGTGAGGTGTCACGATCAACCGGCCTCCGGCCGCCGCGATCTGTTCGACCTGCGCCTCGGTCATCACCGTCCCGGCGCCGATCAGCAGCCGGTCGCCGAATTCCGCCGCCAGCGCCGCGATGCTGGCCATCGGATCGGGCGAGTTCAGCGGCACCTCGACGATGGCGAAGCCGCCAGCCTCCAGCGCCGCGCCCACCGGGATGGCTTCCTCCGACCGGATGCCGCGCAGGATTGCGACCAGATCGCAGCGATCCAGATAAGGCTTTAGGTCCATCGTGCTTGTTCTCCGATCAACGCTAGGCCGCTCGCCGCAGCCTCTCCGTCATGACGTTCGGCATAGCCGCCGCACGCGGCGATGGCTTTGGCATACAATGCGGTCAGTTCAGGCGCGCCGATCACCTGCACAACCGCTCCCGCCGCCCCGGCGAGGGCCGACCGGATTTCATGGCCGATGAGGATGCCGGACAGGTAGGCCGGCGCCTCGGCCTCTTGCAGGCGACCGGCCAGCGCCAGGGCTCGCACACCGAACACATGGTGCAGCAGCCCGCCGGATTCGGCGGATCGGACGACCCCGGCGTCGAAGGGGGCGCCGTCGGACGGGCCATCGCGCATCATGCGGGCGAGAATGGTGTGGCCGCGCAGCGCGCTGAACACCTCGCCGGTCATGTGGGTGGTGAAGCCGGTGATCCGGCCGCCTTCGACCCGCACCCATTTGGAATGGGTGCCGGGGAGGCAGGCAATGCCGCCGTCCCGCATCAGGGTGGTGACACCGAGCACCTGGGTTTCCTCGCCGCGCATGACCTCAGCGACACCCGAGTCGTCGGTGCCGGACAGGCCGGGGACCAGCTTCACCTGCGCCCAGTCGAATCCGATATCGACCAGGCACGCGGCGAGTTCGGACGGTCCGGCCGGGCAGGGCAAATAGGGGGCTTCCTTCCACCCCTGGCGGCTGCCGATCATGCCTGACAGCAAGATGCGGTCCTCGCCGGCCGCCAGCCACGGGCCGATTTCCTCCCGCAGGGTATCGCCGAACTTGCCATCCGGGACATTCAGAATGCCCTTCGGTGCGGCCCGCCGGTCGCGGATCGTGCCATCGCGGCCGACCCGGAATGCACGGAAACTGGTGGTGCCCCAATCGATCCCGATCATCGCGTTGTCCTCCCGTCGTTGTCTGGGGGACAGCGTAACACTGGTTTACCCTCGGGGGTACAGTGTACACGTCAATGCGACCCTCTTTTTCCGGAGTGAATTCCCCATGGCGGAAGCCCTGACCGCGTCCGCGTTGCCCGTGCCGCATGGATTTTTCACGCGCAACGGCGGCGTTTCGACAGGTTCGTATGCGAGTCTGAACTGTAGTGTCTCCGGCCAGGACGACCCTGCGTCGGTGCTGGAAAATCGCGGTCGGGTCGCTCGGTCTCTGGGCATCGAGCCGGCGGGGCTGCTGGGATTGAGCCAGGTTCACGGTATCCGTGTGGTGACGGCGACGGACCCATGGGCGGTTGGAGCGGGCGAAAAGGCCGATGCGATGGTGACCGACCGTCCCGGATTGGGCCTGGGTATCGTCACCGGCGATTGTGCCCCGGTGCTGTTCGCCGATCGCGGCGGGCGGATCGTCGGCGCGGCGCACGCCGGCTGGCGCGGTGCGGTGGCCGGTGTGTTGGAGGCAACCATCGCGGCCATGGTTGCGTTAGGGGCTTCGCACGATGGGATCACCGCGGCGGTGGGGCCATGCATCGCGCAGAAATCTTACGAGGTGGGGCCGGATGTGCGGGATGCGGTGGTGCTGCGGTCAGAGTCCGACTCGGCGTTCTTCGCGGCGGGCGTGCGCGACGACAGGTGGCAGTTCGATCTGCCGGGGTATTGCGCGGGCCGTCTGCGGGCGGCCGGGCTGGGCGGGGTAATCGTGACAGGGTTCGACACACTGTCGGAGGAAAGGCGGTTTTTCAGCCACCGACGCCGGACTCTGGCCTTGGCGAGGGGGGGCGAGGCGGGTCCGATCGGGCACCAGATTTCCGTCATCCGGCCAGCGTGAAAACCGGTCAGAAATGATACTGACCGAAATCACTTCCGGCCCGCGCCGGCTTCTGCTTCAAGCCGTGGCATGATCCATCGGTTCGGCCGTCTGGCCTTGTTACTCTGCTTCGTTCTGGCCGGCTGCGGCGATCTGCCGGAGCCGTTTCTGGGAAATCCAGGGGCAACGGCCAAGCGGCTGGCGCAACCGCTGACATCGCTGCTGGCGGTGCCGCCGGGGACGGACACGTTGTTGCCGGATGCCGACAATCGGGCATTGGCGGAACAGATCGCCGCCGCGCTACAGGCGACCGAAGTGCCGGCCATGGTGCGAACGCCCGAAAAGACCGACTGGCGCGTGATTACCAAAGTGGAGCGCAACGGCGATTTCGTCACACCGCTTTACTCGCTGCAAGACCCGCAGGGGCAGGAGCAAGGCACCGCCCAGGGGGAAAAAGTGCCGCTGGGTGTCTGGGCCAACGCCACTCCCGCCCTGTTGCAACAAATCGCCGCCGAGGCCGCGCCGCGTATCGGTGCGGTGCTGACCAGTATCCGGGTGGCCCATGACAAGGCCGATCCCGGCAGCCTGTATAACCGTCCGGCCAAGGTTGAGGTGTCCGAGGTCACCGGGGCCCCCGGCGATGGTGACCTGTCTTTGACGCAACAGATGCGTGCTCGGCTGGCCGTCCTGGGACCCGTAGTGCTGACCACGCCGGCAGGCGCTGACTTCGTTGTTCAGGGCGAGGTTAAGGTTGTGCCAATTCCCAGGCATCAGGAGCGGGTGGAGATCCAGTGGACCGTCAGGACAGGCTCCGGCGATGAGCGCGGACGCGTGGTGCAGTTGAATGAGATCCCCGCCGGCACGCTCAGCCGTTACTGGGGCGACGTGGCGGTTGTCGTTGCAACCGAGGCATCACGCGGGGTTAACGACGTGATCCTGCGTCAGGCGGGGCATGATCCGAACGAAACCCGGCAGACGGTGAAGTAAGGGTTTGGCGGTTGGAAATTGCAGCACCGCCAGCCGGGGGGCCGGCCGGCGGCACCCGGTGTCAGGCGCTGACGTCTTCGCCCAGCGCGGTCTCGTAAACCCGCATCACCGCGGCCGAATCGGACTCGCCCAGGCCCATGCCGCGCGCCATCCGCATCAGGTTCATCACCTGTGGCGCGATCATTCCGGGAACGCCGAGTTCGTCTGCCATTTCCAGCGCCAGACGCAAGTCCTTGTGCGCAAGGTTTAGTGCGAAGGTTGGCTTGTAATCCCCGGCCAACGCCTTGGTGGACATGTTGTTGTAGGCCGAAGACATGCCGCTGGCGTTGCGGATCACCGAGTCCAGCTTCTTCATGTCGATACCGGACCGTTTTCCCATCATCAGCCCCTCGGCCGCGGCCGCGGCGTTGCAGAACGCCATCATATTGTTGATCAGCTTGGCGGTGGAGCCGGAGCCAATTTCGCCCAAATGGATGACCTCGCCGCTGAACGATTTTAGTAACGGCAGGTTCTGTTCGAATATAGTTTCGTCGCCACCCACCATGATGACGATGGTGCCGTCGGTCGCACGGGACGTGCCGCCGGAGACCGGGGCTTCCAGCATCGCGATGCCCGTGGCGGCCATGCCTTCCGCCACCTTCCGCGCCGTGGCGGGAGAGTTGGTGGACAGGTCAATGAACACCGTCCCGGCTTTGGCATTCGCGGCAATCCCGTTGGCACCGAGCGTCACGTCCTCGACGATGCGCGGGAGGGGCAGGGAGGTGATCACTACATCGCAACGCGCGGCGACATCCGCGACTGAAATGCCAGAGGAGGCACCAAGATCCGTGCAGGTCTTCACCGCGTCGGGGTTAACGTCGAAGACCACGACTTCATGGTTGGTGTTACGGATTATGTTTCGGCACATCGGGCCACCCATATTGCCCACGCCGATAAAGCCCACTTTCATGTCTCGTTTCCCCTTTTTTGCCGGACGCTCCGGCGCCGGGAGAGAGTGTGGCGGAAACGGAGGCCGATGTCAGGGGTACACGCCCGGTTAAACCGGCAAGCGTCGGCGGGGCGATAGGTTTCGTTGCTGTTTAGCTGAATTGGGTTTGATCGATCCGTTTAGGGTGGCCGTCGTCATCGACCACGACAAACGTGAATTCTGCTTGCGTCACCTTGATCCGTTCATTGCAACCGATTCTGAGCACCCAAACCTCGACATCCAGGATGATCGACGTGCGTCCGGTTTTCTTTACATCGGTATAAAAACAAACGGTATCTCCGACCTTGACGGGTTGCATGAAGACAATGTTGGAGACGGCGACCGTAACGGTTTGGCATCCCGCCAGCCGCGTTGTCGTCATGGCCGCGGCAGCATCCATGGACGCCATGATCCAGCCGCCAAACATGTTCCCCGCGGGATTAGTGTCCGCGGGCATTGCCAATTGCCGGGCCGCCAATTCGCCTCGTGGTGCGGTACCAGCCTGTTGGCCGTCGTTCGAAGATCTTGCTAAATGCATATTCGAAATCTCCTGTTTGGACGGAGGCTCTCGTAGTCAATCCCGCCGATAGGTGCCGTCGATGATTGACTGTATGTCAGAGCGTCCGAGCCCGATATCCCACAGCTCTCGATCGCTGAAGTGTAGCAAATCGTGGATTTCTCGTGCTTGCCGGCGACTGGCCAGCCAAGCTTCTATACTTTGCCTGATGCGTGTTGGTATCCGGGTCCCTGTTTTACGGGCGGCCTTATGCTTTCCAACAAAAAATAGTAGCGAGTTTGCGGAAATGTTCATTTGTATGGTCCTTCTGATGTGCCGGGACTGGCCTGGCTTTTGGAAGAAGGACGTTCCTCTCAAAACGTGCCGCATCATAACGGAGCGGTGCAACTCAACGTCAAGATATTTGTGTATACATCAGCTATGCGGAAATAGCTTTTCCGGAAGTTGATTCAATGGGTGTGTCCGGCTTTTCGTGATGAAGTCGAAAGACCGTTGCCGGTCATGGTCGCCGCGGTGAACAAACAGTGTTGGCTGGTTAATGAGGGTAATCGGACGAAAGATCATTCCGTAAGGTCCGGGGGATCTCCGGATCTCACATATAGAATTTTCATGTTGCATTGCAACATGAAAATTCCGGCCAGGCGTTCCCGGGGCTACTGAAACGCGTATGCATCCATCCGCAAGCTCGAATACATCGCCGAACTATGCAGTCGCTCAGCCTTCAGCGGCTCGCCGCCGGCGCCCAGCGCCACATACAGCGGCAACAGATGCTCATCTGTTGGATGCTGCCGCACCGCATACGGCGCCAGCGTGCGATAATGCATCAAATCCTTCACCCGTCCGCCGGCAATCGCGTCATCGAACCAGTCGGAGAATGCCACCACATCGGCCGGTTGCGACCCGTCCACCGAATCACGCCGCAGCGCCGACAGATTATGTGTGAATGATCCCGAACCGAGGATCAGCACGTTCTGCTCCCGCAAAGGCGCCAGCGCCCGCCCGACCTTCATGTGGTGCACGGGACCCAGTTCCGATTGGATGCTCACCTGCAGCACCGGGATGTCGGCGTCGGGATACATCAGGCTCAGCGGCACCCACGCCCCGTGATCCAGCCCGCGCGCCTGATCGATCGCACTCGTCAGCCCGGCCTTGACCAGCAAGGCGGCGGCTGCCTCGGCCACTGCCGGCGCGCCGGGCGGCTCGTAGCGCGTCGCGAACAGGGCAGGCGGGAACCCGTAAAAATCATGGATCGTTTCGTTGCGCGCCACCGCGTTCAGCGTCGGCGCCCGAGTCTCCCAATGCGCCGAAGCCACCAGGATGGCGTCCGGCCGCCCGAGTGTGGTCCCCAACCCCCGCAGGAAATCCCGAGCCGGGGAGTCGGTCAGTGCCATCATTGGCGACCCGTGGCTGACGAACAGGCTGGGAAACATGACGAAGCTCCGGTGTGAAAAGGCGCAGGCGGCGATGCGAGATTACGGCGGCCGCCGGGAACGCGCCAGCGCCCCCTTCAGGCCGGCATGGCCGCGTCGCACCCGAACACCTCGTCCCACGCCGCCCGTAACGCCACATCCGCATCATGCATCGTGGCCGGGATACCGAGGGCTGCCAGGCTGGTGACGCCGAACTGTGGCAGACCGCAGGGAACGATGCCGCCGAAGTGGGAGAGGTTCGGTTCGACGTTCAGCGCGACGCCATGCCAACTGACCCAGCGGCTGACCCGCACGCCGATGGCGCCGATTTTTGATTCGGCGCCGGTGCGCGGATCGGCGACCCAGATGCCGACCCGGCCCTCGCGGCGCTCGCCCTTGACGTTGAAGCGGTCCAGCGTGCGGATCAGCCACTCCTCCAACCCGTTGACGTAGCAGCGGATGTCCTGCGGCGGGACCCGGCCATGGCGCCGGTTCAGGTCGAGCATGACATAGACGGTGCGCTGGCCGGGACCGTGATAGGTCCACTGGCCGCCCCGCCCGGCGTCAAATGTCGGAAAGCGATTCGGATCGGTTAATTCGGCCGGCTTGGCCGAGGTTCCGGCGGTATAGAGCGGCGGATGCTCCACCAGCCACACCTGTTCAGCCGCCGTCCCGGCTCGGATTCCGGCGACACGCTGTTGCATTTCGGCGAGGGCGACGGGGTATTCGGTCAATCCGTCGCCGATAAGCCATTCTGGAGGCAATGAGGTCATTGAACCATTTTCAATCATCCGCTATACCCCAGCCGCTGCCTACCACGGTGCGGTCGTGGCGGAATGGTAGACGCGCAAGCTTGAGGTGCTTGTGGGGGTAACCTCGTGGAAGTTCGAGTCTTCTCGACCGCACCAATTCTTTCCGGATTAAAGCGCGAGGTGGCCGTCAACGCGGACGGCGCGAGGTGTGGCGGTTGATCCAGACCAGCGCATCCACCAGCCAATCTTGCTCATTTGCTCTGGCCAGCCGCTGTTGGGTATGAACCGATAGCCGCGCGGTGCAGATGATAACGCCCACCAGGAAAACGATGACCGCTATCAGCAACGTCCAATCCTGGAATGTCATCGGGACCTCACAAAGGCGCTTCGAACGCCCAGGAAATGCGCCTCTTCTTGCACGAATTCAACCCTTTCCCGCGATTTCCATTTCAAGCGCGTACGCCAGCAGTAAATTCGCCCCGCCGAGGACGATCATCAGCGCCAGCCAGGGCCATCCGATCCGCGATGCCAGCAAAGTGACCGAAAACATCATCGGTTCGATGAAAAAGAGAAGCAGTAAAATCAACAGATAGCCAAGCGGCGTTCGCTCCGCGCGGCCGGTATTCCACAGGAAGCGGATACAATCGAATATCGCGTTGCCGGCAACGGCCACGCACAGCAGCACGATCTGGATCGGCCAGAATCGCAGGTCGGTGAATGTTCGATCCGCGGCGGGGAAGGTCCCCGGCGGAGCGGCCGTGAGCGCCAACAGCATCAGCAACTGACAGCCGATCGGTATCGCCGCAACGATGAAGCCGACCAGCAGCATCCGCCGCTGCTGGCGTTTGATGTCTCCGGTATCCGTCGTGTCTACCACCAGTCCGTTCCTGAGCACGCTCGGGCAGTGTGCCAGAAAATGGTAAAGGATCGATTAACGCCGGTCCGACCATTGCCGCCGGCCGCGCCCGCTGCCAAGGTAACGTCCGATAATAACGCTGGCGTCCCTTAGGAGCTTAGCATGCCACTCTAATAGCCCGGGAGCGGTTCAAACGTCGCCCTGCATCGCGCGCCATCCGGAGTGCGCATCAGCCACGAAATATTGATGATGTTGCATCGATCCGTCTGTATTGCGATGACCGGTGTGGAACGGTGCCTCGACGCATGTGCAATGCCGGCACGGCATTGGCAACGCGGACGGACCCGAGACCTGCCTTTTCGCTCCGAGCCTCGGATCTGCCTTCGGTAAAACGATCTTGTTGCCTCACCCAGCGTTCCGATGCCACACCCGGACACAGCATAGTGTTACCTCTCAACATTCCCTTACTTTCATTATTGCGTCTGGCAGCGTTATGCAGACCCCGGCCAACTGACATCGGACCCGGGAATAATGACCATTTCCTCCGTTGATCGCGTTCGATTGGAAGCGTTGCTCGGTATGCTTGGCAGCCCGCACGCCGGCGAACGCGACAACGCCGCCCAACTCGTCGAACAGTTTCGTGCCAAACGCGGGCTGACCTGGGCCGACGTTCTGGGACGACAGCGGCTGACTGATATACCGCCGAATCTTCAAGGCCACCGGCCAAATCAGGACCCGGCATCGCTGCCGGCGATCATTCAGATTGGCAATGCTCCCGGGGACACCGTGTGGCGATGGTCGATGATGGCCGGTCTTGTCGCCGTGGGCTCGATGTCGTTTGTCTCGCTGATGCGCCAACCCGCGGCGCAAATGATGACAGTGGATACCGCGATGGATGGGCGGTGTGCCGCGGGACAAGCCGATTGCGCCCCGCCGGCAAAGCCCGCCGAGGAGACGAAGCCGCAGCCACCTCTGGCCGCCCCGGTCGACCTGCCGCCCTTCGCCCAGGGCCTCGCGGATCGCAAGGTCTCCGACACATGGCGCAAATCCACGCTTCCCGGCCTATGCGCCGGGCGCTTCAGTCCCGAACAGAATGAACTGAAATCAGCCTGCCTGACCGCGCGCAAGCTACTGACGAAATTCGACCAGCGTTTACGCACCGACCCGGAGTACCGGCGGGGGTGGAACGCCCCGCCAGCATAGCGTCAGACCGAGGCCAGCGCCGCTCCGATCCACGCCGTCAGTGTCCACAAGCCGAACAGGGCCAACTGCGCCTTCATGGTCAGCGCCGGAGCGGCGGCATCCGCTGCGATCGCGCGCCCACCGTTCAGAGTCAGCGCGATCACCGGTAGATACACGATGAAGCTCGCCAGAGTCGCCAGCAGCAGGCCTGTCACGCAGGCCTGCACACCGAACACGAAATACGTTGCCAAAACAGCCACCGCATGCGGCAGGCCGGGCAACCAGGGCTGATCGGCGGAATAGCCATAAACACCGGTCAGGGCACGAACAGCACGCATCGATCAGCTCCCCACATCTGCAGACAGGTTTTCATGAAAGTTCAGCCCGGCGGTCGTTGCCTGCACGACACCGGTTCGGATCACGTAATCACCGAAACGTTCGCCGTCACCCCGTTCCTTGGCCCAGGACCCGAAGAGCGGTGCCAGAACTGCAACGATCTCGTCGCCGTTGACATCCCGGCGATGCAGCTTGTTCAGCCGCGCCCCTTCGTGCGCGCCGCCCAGATACAGGTTGTAAACACCGGGAGTCCGGCCGACCAGGCCGATCTCGGAGATGTAAGGCCGAGCACAGCCGTTAGGACAGCCGGTCATGCGGAGGGTGATCTCGTCGTCGCGCAGACCGAACCGTTCAAGCTGCTCCTCCAAACGCGTGATCAGATCGGGCAAGTACCGTTCGCTTTCCGCCAGCGCCAAGCCGCAGGTCGGCAGCGCCACACAGGCCATGGCGCTGCGGCGCAACCCGCCCGCCGGCTGGTCCAGACCGTGCGCGGCCAACAAGGCCTCGACCGCCGGACGCGACGCGGCAGGAATATCGGCCAGCATCAAATTCTGGTTCGCCGTCATCACGAACCGCCCGACATCCAGTTCGGCGATGGCGTGCAGGCCCTGCATCATGCGGCCCTTGATCCGGCCGTTTTCGACGAACAAACCGAAATGCGAGTCGCCATCGGCGCCATCCACCCAGCCAAACCGGTCGCCGGTAGAAACAAACGCGTAAGACCGAACCGGTTCCAGCTTCACGTCCAGGCGCTCGTTTACCAATGAAATGAACCGCTCGATACCCATGTCGTCGATAGTATATTTCAGGCGTGCGTGCTTGCGGTTGGAGCGATCACCATAGTCGCGCTGGACGGTGACAACTTTCTCGGCGACATCGACAGCGTTTTCCGGCTTGCAGAAGCCGATCACGTTGCCGGCGCGCGGATAGGTTTCGGGCTCGCCATGGGTCATGCCCATGCCGCCGCCGACCACCACGTTGTATCCCACGATGGCGCCATTCTCGACGATCGCGATCAGCGACAGATCGTGCGCGAACACATCGACGTCGTTGTGCGGCGGCAAGGCGATGGCGATCTTGAACTTGCGCGGCAGGTAGGTGCGGCCAAGGATCGGTTCATCCTCGATCTCGCCGCCGGCGACTTTTTCTTCGTTCAGCCAGATTTCGTGCCAGGCGCGGGTGCGCGGCAGCAAGTGCACCGAAATATCACGGGCGAGGTCGCTAATCTGCGCGTACAACCCCGGCTGCCAGGGCGCGACCGTTGCAATGACGTTGCGGTTCACGTCGCCGCAGGCGGCGATGGTATCCAGCAGATCGGCGTGCAGGCCCTGCATCAGCGGTTGCAGATTGCCCTTCAGGATGCCGTGGAACTGCACGGTCTCCCGCGTCGTCAGACGGATCGTTCCGTTGGCGCGCTCCAGCGCCAGCTTCTCGATCTTCAGCCATTGCTTCGGGGTCACGATGCCGGCGGGCACCCGCATCCGGACCATGAAGCTGAACGCTTTCTCCATCCGCTGCTTGCCGCGTTCGGCCCGCAGGTCGCGGTCGTCCTGCTGATAGAATCCGTGGAATTTCGTCAGTTGCGTATCGTCGTCGGCCAACGCGCCGGTTTCGACATGCGTCAGGCCGTCGGCGATGGTGCCGCGCAGCAGGTTGCTGGCGGACTTGATACGCTCATTGGCGGAGAGCGGCCGTTCGATATCCATATCCATCAATCCCTAATAAACGTCGCGCAGGTAACGGCCGTCGCGACGGATCGCGTCGAGTTCCGCTTTTGCCGCGACTTCATCCTGTTTGCCCTGGTCGGCAAGAATCCGCAGCAGCGTCGCATGCACGTCCTTGGCCATCGCATTGGCGTCACCACAGACGTAAAGCGCCGCGCCATCCTTCAGCCACGCGTAGAGATCGGAGCGGGCATCCCACAGCGTGTTTTGCACGTAGCGCTTCTCCGGCTGATCGCGGGAGAACGCGACGTCCAGACGAGTCAGCAGCTTGCTCTGAATCCAATCCTGGAGTTCCAACTGATACAGGAAGTCATGAGTATAGTTGCGATGGCCGAACACCAGCCAGTTGCGGCCGGCGGCTCCGATGGCCTCACGCTCTTGCAGGAAGCCGCGGAACGGTGCGACGCCGGTGCCCGGGCCGACCATGATGATCGGGCGGTCATTATCGGCCGGCAGCCGGAAATGAGGGTTCGTCCGCAGGAAGACTTTGAGCGAATCGCCCTCGCGATGCCGCTCTATGATGTCCAGCGACGCCACGCCTTCGCGCTCGCGTCCGTGCGACGTGTAGCGCAGCCCGGCCACCAGCAGATGCGCTTCCTCGCCAACGGCCTTGCGGCTGGAAGCGACGGAGTAATAGCGCGGGGCGAGGGGACGCAGCAGCGTGGTCAACTGCGCGACGGTCAGGGCGCCGGGCGCGGTTTCCAGCAGATCAATGATCCGGCGGCCCGTTGCCCATTCGGCCGGCAAAGGCTTCGTGCCGGTTTCACGGGCGAAATCCTCGAGCTGCTTGTGGGTCAGGGTGGTGATGTCGAGACGCTCGATCAGCGAGGTGCGGAGCGTGTCGTCGCCGGACAGACCCGCGGCCTTCAACACCGCATCCGCCAGGGTGGGATTGTTCGACGTGACCACACCCAGCGAATCGCCGGGTTCATAGGCAATGCCGGACCCTTCAAGCGACAGTGCGACGTGGTGCGTGTCAGACGTGGACCGGCTGCCGCTCAGGCGGATGGATTCTGTAATTTCGGCGGCGAACGGATGGGCGCGGGTCGGGGCATCCGCTTCCTGGCCGGGACGCGCGAAATCGACATGAATAATGGATGCGCCGACATCTTTAACGCCAACTTCGGCGTTCAGCCGCTCCAGAGTCGAGTTGATCCAGCCGGTGGCCGGTGTCTCATAGTCCAGGTCGCAATCAATCCGGTCGGTGATGCGGTTGCCGCCCAGGGCTGCAAGCCGTTCGTCGATCTTGCGGCCGATTTCGCAATATTGCGCGTAGGCGCGGTCGCCCAGTGCCAGCACCGCGAACCGGGTCTTTTCGAAGCGCGGGGCGTCATCCGCCATCAGGGCTTCGTAGAAATCGACGGCGCGTTGCGGCGGGTCGCCCTCACCCCAGGTGGCGGCGATAATCACCAGGTTTTCCGTCGCGGCGGCCTGGGCCGGCGTGAAATCCGCCATATCGATAACCTTCGGCGCAAAACCGAGCTTGGCGGAGGCTTTGCGAACCTGGGCGGCCAAAGCTTCGGAGTTACCCGATTCGGTGCCGAACAGGATCGTCAGCGGTGCCCGTGTCGCTGGCGGAGCAGCCGGAACGGCAGCTTGCGAACCACCGGCGGCCTGCAGGCCGGCCAGATAGCCGGACAGCCAGGCGCGCTGTTCCGGAGTTGTGACGGAGATCACTCGGTTCAGCGCCGCAATGTGCTCCTCGGCGAACGGTGCGGTAGTCGGCAAAATCGGCGGCATCTCGTTTCCTTCAGCCTTCTGCTCGGGCCGGGCGAGCCGGCTCCGAGGTTTCAACAGTCATGGGTTCAGTTTGCTGCCAGTCCGCCAGCAGCGGGCGCAGCGCGATAACGGGGCCGACCAGGATCAGGGTCGGGGAGCCTGCCGGAACGCCGGCAATGTCGGCGGCAGCGGTCGCCAGCGTCGAAATCCGCACATCCTGGTCAGGGCAGGTGGCGTTGCTGATCAGCGCGACGGGCTCGGTGGGGGCGCGTCCGGCCTGGATCAGCCGTTCGGCGATCTGCCCGATCCGGCGTTGCGCCATATAAAAGACCAATACCTCGGACCCGCGCGACAACGCCGCCCAGTCCACGTCCGCCAGATCGCCGCTGGAGTCGTGGCCGGTGGCGAACGCGACGCTACGGGCCAATCGGCGATGCGTCAGCGGAATGCCCGCGGCGGCGGTGCCGCCGATTCCGGCGCTGATCCCCGGCACGATGCGGAAGGCGATGCCGGCGGCGGCCAAAGCGAGGGCTTCCTCGCCGCCACGTCCGAACACCAGCGGGTCGCCGCCCTTCAGCCGGACAACGCGCAGCCCCTGCCGGGCAAGCTGAATCAGCCGGTTATTGATGCGAAGCTGCTGGGTGCGAATGCCACCGGCGCGCTTGCCCGCTAGTTCCCGAATGGCTTGCGGGGCCAGTGACAGGATCGCCTCGGACACCAGGGCGTCATGCACGACCACATCGGCGCGGCTCAGCGCATAGGCGGCGTGCAGCGTCAGCAGCCCGGGGTCCCCGGGACCGGCACCAACAAGCCAGACGGAGCCCTGGTCGAAACGCGGGCCGGTCAGAGTGGGAAAATCCATCGAAACGGGGTGCCCCGGAACGCTCAAACAGTGTGAACCAAGCGCCTTAGGAGGATATTTTTCTAAAAACTGCAAGAGGAACCGGCAAGTTTAGACGATTTTTTCTAAATTTGATGTGGAAGTAGCCTTATTTTTTCCATTCGTGTCGGCGGAGACAAAATTCATCCGCGTGTTGCCAGCGCCGCCTCCGCCCACCATGGTGCGCCCGATTAACACGACCGCCCGGGGGCAACGATGGACGACGATTTTCGCAAGGCCGCACTTGATTATCACCGGCTTCCCCGGCCCGGGAAACTGTCGGTCGAGCCAACCAAGACCATGGCCACGCAACGTGACCTCGCGCTGGCCTACTCGCCCGGAGTCGCGGCGGCGTGCGAGGCGATCAAGGCTGATCCTGATGCGGCCTACGATTATACGGTGCGCGGCAACCTCGTCGCGGTGATCACCAACGGCACCGCGGTGCTGGGCCTGGGCAATATCGGCCCGCTGGCGAGCAAGCCGGTGATGGAGGGCAAGGCCGTCCTGTTCAAGAAATTTGCCGGCATCGACGTGTTCGACATCGAAGTCGATGCGCTCGATCCCGCCAAATTCTGCGATGTCGTCGCGGCGCTGGAACCAACGTTCGGCGCCATCAACCTGGAAGACATCAAGGCGCCCGAGTGCTTCGCGATTGAGGCCGAACTGCGCTCCCGTATGAAGATCCCGGTGTTCCATGACGATCAGCATGGCACCGCGATCACCGTCGCGGCCGCCGTACGCAACGGGTTGCTGTTGCAAGGCAAGAAGCTGTCCGAGGTCAAACTGGTTACCTCCGGGGCCGGCGCGGCGGCGTTGGCCTGCGTCGATCTGCTGGTGTCGATGGGGTTGCGGCCGGAAAACGTCACGCTGACCGACATCAAGGGCGTGGTCACCCGGGACCGCCCCGACATGCTGCCCAACATGGCTCGGTATGCCCGCGACAGTAACGCCGCCACCACCCTGCATGACGCGCTGCCGGGTGCCGACATCTTTATGGGCTTGTCCGCCCCTCGGGTGTTGAAACAGGAATGGCTGCATCTGCTGGCCGACAAGCCGCTGATCCTGGCGCTGGCCAACCCCGACCCCGAGATCGATCCCGAACTGGTCACCGCCGCTCGTCCCGACGCGATCATCGCCACGGGGCGCAGCGATTATGCCAATCAGGTCAACAACGTCCTGTGTTTCCCGTTCATCTTTCGCGGTGCCCTGGACGTCGGCGCCACCACGATCAACGAGGCGATGAAAATCGCCGCTGTCGAAGCCATCGCCAAACTCGCCCGTGTTGAAGCCAGCGAGGTTGTTGCAGCCGCCTACGGTGGATCGGCGCCGGTGTTCGGGCGGGAATATATCATCCCGAAGCCGTTCGATCCGCGCCTGATCCTGGAGATCGCCCCTGCGGTTGCCCGAGCGGCCATCGCAAGCGGTGTTGCTCGGCGGCCGATTACCGATTTCGCCGCCTACCAGCGCGATCTGGAGCGGTTCGTATTCCGCTCCGGCTACCTGATGCGCCCGGTTTTTGAGGCCGCCGCTCGCGATCCCAAGCGCGTGGTGTTTGCCGAAGGTGAAGACGAACGCATCCTGCGCGCCGCCCAGACCCTGGTCGATGACGGCATCGCACGTCCCATCCTGCTCGGCCGCCGCGATGTGATCGCCGGCAAAGTCAAGGAGATGGGGCTACGGCTGAAGTTGGGGCAGACGGTGCAGATTCTCGACCCGTCCACCGATCGCGACGTGTTCGACCGGCTGATACCGGAATACCAGCGCCTGAGCGGCCGTCGCGGCACGCCGCCTGATCCGGCGGCCCGTCGGGTTGCCACACGAGCCTCGGTGGCGGCGGCGATGCTGCTACATGATGGGCAGGCGGATGCGGCGATCTGCGGCGGCACCGGCGCCTGGTGGCGGCAGATCCAGTATATCCTGCCGATCATTCCAAGGCGCCCGGACGTCAACCGGATCTACGCGCTGTCATGCCTGATCATTCCCAGCGGCGTGCTGTTCATCTGCGACACGATGATGGTCATCGACCCGACCGCCGAACAGATTACCGAAATGACACTGCTGGCGGCGGAAGAGGTGCGTGGCTTCGGACTCACCCCGAAGGCCGCTCTGGTTTCGCATTCCAGTTTCGGTGCCAGCGACAGTCATTCGGCGCGCAAGATGCGGCAGGCCCTGACGATGATCCGCGCCCGCGCACCCGGTTTGGAGATCGATGGCGAAATGCATGCGGATGCCGCGCTGGTGGAGGCGATCCGTGACAAAGCGGTACCGGACAGCCGATTGAGCGGCAGTGCCAATCTGTTGATCATGCCGACGCTCGATGCCGCGAATATTTCGTTCAATGTTTTGAAAGCCGCCGCTGACGGGTTGCCTATCGGCCCCATCTTGTTGGGGATGTCCAAGCCGATCCACGTCGTCGTGCCCAGCGTCACCGCCCGCGGCATTGTCAATCTCAGCGCGCTGGCCGTGGTGGAAGCACAGGAGCAGGCCAACCTGTCATGATCCTCTGGCTGCTGATCGGCGGCGCGGTTCTGTTCGTCCTACTGGGCGGCATGCGAGCGTTCGAGCGTGCCTCCGTCACCTCGATCAAGTCTTTGGCTACCTGGGTAGCCGCCCTGGGCGGGTTGAGCCTGGCGTTGATGCTGATCCTGACCGGACGTGGCGGCATCGCGATCGGCGCGCTGATGCTGTTCGGACCGATGCTGTATCAGCAATGGCAGGCGGCGAAGGGCCGCAAGATCGGCGGCGGGACAACCGGTTGGCCGGGGCGCCGGCCGTCCGGCGCCATGTCCCGCGACGAAGCCTACGAGGTGCTGGGTTTGCACCCCGGCGCTTCAGAGGCAGACATCCGCGACGCCCATCGCCGGCTGATGCGCGGCGCCCATCCGGACGCCGGCGGATCGGACTGGCTGGCCGCGCGGATCAATCAGGCGCGCGACATTCTGCTTGGGTGATGCAGTGCAGCAGGCTATTTATCGCATCGCCGCTTTGTGTTGCGGCTGCTGGCACTATGAGCGGGCGACGCTGCTGCGCTCCGCCATATTTCCGCCCATCCCGCGTGATGTCTTTTGAAATATTCAAATCGGAGTCGAAGCGTGATCAAGAAACTGCGTAAAGCCGTTCTTCCCGTCGCCGGCCTGGGCACGCGATTTCTGCCCGCCACCAAGGCGACCGCCAAGGAAATGCTGCCTGTTGTGGACAAGCCGCTGATCCAATACGCGGTGGAGGAGGCCCGGGCCGCCGGGATCGAACAGTTTTGCATGGTCACCGGCCGCGGCAAAACCGCCCTGGTGGAACATTTCGACGTTGCGTACGAGTTGGAAGCGACGCTTCGCGAGCGCGACAAGACCGAGGCCCTGGCCGCTCTGAAGGGCACCCAAAGCGAACCCGGCTCCATCGTCACCGTGCGTCAGCAAACCCCGCTGGGGCTCGGCCACGCCATCTGGTGCGCCCGAGCGTTCATTGGTGACGACCCGTTCGCCATTCTGCTGCCGGACGACCTGGTGCTGGCGGACAAGCCCTGCCTGGAGCAACTCGCGGAAGCTTATTACGAAACCGGTGGTAACGTCGTCGCTGTTACGGAAGTGCCGCATGAGCACACCAACCGCTATGGCATCCTGAAAGTCGGCCACGACGATGGCCGTCTGGTGGAGGTTCTGGGGCTGGTCGAGAAACCGCAGCCGAAAGATGCCCCGTCCAATCTGTCCATTATCGGCCGCTACATCCTGATGCCGGAAGTGATCAAGTATCTCGCCATGATGGAGCGCGGCGCCGGCAACGAGGTGCAGTTGACCGACGGCATGGCGCGTCTGATCGGTGAGCAACCTTTTCACGGAGTCCGTTACGAAGGCCGTCGCTTTGATTGCGGCGATAAGATAGGCTTCCTGGAAGCGCAGATTGCGTTCGCCCTGAAACGGCCGGACATGGCTGACGCTGTACGCGCCTTCCTGAAAAACTACGTCTAGACCGAGAGTGACCCGCCCGATGGCTTTTTCGCACGATTTCGATCCTACCGTCCTGCGCGAATATGATATTCGTGGCATCGTTGGGCGCACGCTGCATGCCGCCGACGCGTTCGCGATCGGGCGGGTCTTCGGCTCGATGATCGCCCGTACCGGCGGAACCCGGGTTGCTGTCAGCTACGACGGCCGCCTGACCAGTCCGGAACTGGAACAGGCCGTCGTCGATGGCTTGCGGGCGAGCGGGATGGAGGCGGTGCGAATCGGGCGGGGTCCGACGCCGATGCTGTATTACACGGCGACGGTGAAAGAAACCGACGGCGCCATCATGGTTACCGGGTCACACAACCCGCCCGACTACAACGGCTTCAAGATGATGATCGGGCGCAAGCCGTTCTTCGGCACGCAAATCCAGGCGATCGGCACGCTGGCTGCATCCGGCGACGTGGTGGCCGAGGTTGCAGGCTCCGAACAGACGATCGATATCGCGGATGATTACACCGCGCGCCTGTTGTCCGATTGGGACGGCGGCGACCGCATGCTGAAAGTGGTCTGGGACAACGGCAACGGCGCGGCCGGCGACGTGCTGGAAAAGCTGGTGGCGTCGCTGCCGGGTGAGCATCTGGTGCTGAACGGCCCGATCGACGGCAATTTTCCGGCGCATCATCCCGACCCGACGGTGCCGGCCAATCTGGTCGAACTGATCGCCGAAGTCCGCGCCCGTAAAGCCGATATCGGCATTGCGTTCGATGGCGACGCCGACCGCATCGGGCTGGTCGATGACACCGGCGAGATCATGTTCGGCGACCAGCTTATGGTTGTGCTGGCGCGGGACGTGCTGAAAACGCATCCCGGCGGCACCATCATCGCCGACGTGAAGGCCAGTCAGGTGCTGTTCGATGAGATCGCCAAGGCCGGCGGCAATCCGCTGATGTGGAAGACCGGTCACTCGCTGATCAAGTCGAAGATGGCCGAAACGGGCAGCCCGCTGGCGGGTGAAATGTCCGGCCATATCTTCTTCGCGGATCGCTGGTATGGCTTCGACGACGCGCTGTATGCTGCGGTTCGCACCCTGGGCATCATCGCGCGGATGGACGGCAAGCTGTCGGATGTTCGGAAGGCTTTGCCGCACGTCATTAACACGCCCGAACTGCGGTTCGATTGCGACGACCGACGCAAGTTCGCGGTGATCGAGGAAGTCGCGGCGCGTCTGGCGGCCGAGGGTGCCAGGGTGTCGGCCACCGACGGCGTGCGCGTGCAGACGGATGACGGCTGGTGGCTGCTGCGGGCGTCCAACACCCAGGCGGTGCTGGTGGCGCGCTGCGAGGCGAACACCGATGCCGGGTTGGAGCGGTTGAAGGCGGCGCTGGTGAAACAGTTGTCGGCCTCGGGACTGGCGGAACCAGATTTTTCGGGCGCCAACGCGGGGCACTAAGGGGAATTTCGCTCCTGTCGAGGCCCGGCTTGTCCGCATAGGCGTCGCCTTAGGCGTTTGACGGGCGGGGCTTGCCCACTCGTCATCGCAGGCAAAGGCCCGCCATCCTCGCAGTTCTGTGCCGCATCAGGCACGGTCGGGGGGACTTGGCCGTGACGGAGACAATAAACCCTTGTCCGTGAAAAAATAGTCTCCGCCAGCAGACTATGTTGACGCCTATGCGGCTTGCCCGGGTACCTACCTCGACAGGGATCGGGCATAGGCGGGCTCAGTAGGCTCTGGTCAGGGTTACTTGCCAAGGGCGGCCTGATGGTCGAAATCCAGCCCTAGTGGCCCAGCCGCGCACCTATTGTAATGGCTGCACCGACCAGTCCCAAGATCATTGCCAGATCAACCCACGCCTGCTTTCGTGTGGGGCGTAGAACGATCTCAGATCTTATTGCGGCGAGATCCGTCTTCATTGCGGCAATATCGGACTTATCGGCCAACGTCGGGGCGCGATGTTTCACAAAGCCGGCTAGATCATCCAGTTTCGGGGTTAGTTGGCGCATCACATCCTTAACCTCCGCGCTTGTCCTCGCCAGCGTCTCGATCCGATCAGCGTTCTTTTCCATGGTGCGCCCCAGAGCGGCCATCGCGTCTCTCAGGTGGTCAATACACCCCCGCATTTCGAGCACGATCGAATCGGTTTTCTCACTGTAAGATCGCACATCCGCTTTGCGCGGCGTTTGCACATTGTCGTCAGGCTCGGGGGTTTCTGGTTGAAGATCAGGTAAATGGTCAGCCATTGCCAGCGGGTTCGCAATGTTGACGTTGTCCAGGCACTTGCGGCCAGCGCGCACCCGGATGCCGCGCCGCCAGGGTGATCAAACATACTTCCGGCCGACACGACAGCCGGCCTGGTCAGCATGGCAGAGAAAGGTTAACAGCCGGTTAACGGCACGCGCCCTCGCGCTGCCGCTCCCCATCCTTCCGCCGCTCCGCACCGGTCGTCACGGGATTTTCCTTGACGACCGGGAGCGCTCCCGGGGAACCTCGGGTCAGGCGAAAAAACCTGTCCGTGATTGCATGAACCTGCGACATGGGCGTCTCTGGTCTCCTCGCCGGATATTTCGCGGTTTGGATGCTGCGGTTCGTGCGGCTCTATTGCGACGCCGCGCCGATTCCCGGCGTGTCCTGACGGGTCTGCCGCGTCAGACGCTGGGTCAGGAAATCCACCAGCACCTGCACCCGAACTGGTCGCGGCCCGCCGGACGGTGTCAGCAGAAATAAGCTGGACCGGGACGTACTCCAGTCCGGCAGGATCGCCTCCAGCCGGCCGCCGCTCACCGCATCCTCGGCGAGGAAAGCGGGCAGGGCGGCGACCCCGAACCCGGCGATAACCGCCGGCAGTACGGCATCGCCGTTATTCACCCGGAGCCGGCCGGAAGGGCGCACCGTCGCCTGCTCCCCCGCTGTATTCGAGAAATGCCAGGTATCCCGGGTGCGTTGATAGGCGTAGGCGAAGCAGTCATGATCCGCCAGGTCCGCCGGGTGCGCCGGTCTGCCACGCCGGTCCAGATAGGCGGGGGCCGCGACGATCATCCCGGGAACCGGCGCCAACCGGCGCGCCAGCAACGACGAGTCCGCCAGCTCGCCAATCCGCAACGCGATGTCGAACCCGTCCCCGATCACGTCCACCAGGGCATCGCTCAGGTGCAGATCGATCGACACGTCAGGATACCGTGCCAGGAAATCCGGCAGAATGGGCGCAATTGCCCGGATTCCGAACGACATCGGCACCGCCAGCCGTACCACGCCGCGCGGCGTCGTGGACTGAGCCATCAACGCGGCCTCGGCTGCCTCCGCATCCGCCAGCAGCCGGATCGCCCGGTCTGCCAGGTCTCGCCCGGCATCGGTCAGAACCAGCCGGCGGGATGTGCGATTGAACAGCCGCGCGCCCACCCGCTGCTCCAGCCGAACCACGGCTTTGGAAACCGTGGGGGCGGACAGGCCAAGGGCGGTGGCCGCGGCGGTGATCCCGCGCGCCTCCACGACGGTGGCGAAGATCGCCATGGCCTCCATGTCCGGCAGTTTAGACATCAATTTCCGAAAGAATGTGTTTCGGTATTTTCTATTTCTTTTGCATCGCGGCGTCCACATATCCACCGCATCGGATGCGTTTCCGCGCACCGCATTCAAACAAGGAGATCACGATGGCCAAGGTTCTGGTTCTGTATTATTCGGCATATGGTCATATCGAGACCATGGCCGCCGCCGTCGCCGACGGCGCCAGGGCGGCCGGTGCGCAGGTCGATGTCAGGCGGGTGCCCGAGTTGGTGCCGGACGACGTCGCGCAACGGTCGCACTTCAAGCTGGATCAGGCGGCCCCGGTGGCGGCCATCGCGGAGTTGGCCAACTACGATGCGATCGTCGTCGGCACCGGCACGCGCTTCGGCCGGATGTCGTCACAGATGGCTAACTTCCTGGATCAGGCTGGCGGCTTGTGGGCCACAGGGGCGCTGAACGGCAAGGTCGGCGCGGCATTCACCGCATCCGCGACGCAACATGGCGGGCAGGAAACAACATTGTTCTCCATCATCACCAACCTGCTGCACTTTGGCATGGTGGTGGTCGGCATGGATTACGGCTTCGCCCCGCAAATGACGCTGGAGGAAATCGCCGGCGGCGCGCCGTACGGTGCCACCACCATCGCGGGCGGGGACGGCTCACGCCAACCGTCGCCAACGGACCTGGACGGCGCCCGCTATCAGGGCCGCCGGGTGGCCGAGGTGGCCGCGAAGCTGTTCGGATAAACCGGGCGGCTCATTTCGCGAGTTCGTAGCGAATCTGGACGGTCACCGTGGCCTTGTTTTGCGCCATGTCAGGCGGAAACGGGGGCACGGTGGCATCGCGGAGAATCGCCTCCGCCGCCTCATCCAGCGTGGTGGAGCCAGCACTATGCACCACCTCCACCGACAGCACATGTCCCGCTCGGTCGGCCGTGAACTGTAGCGTGACAACGCCTTCGATACCGCGCTGACGCGCCATGTGCGGATAGGTTTTGTGTCCTGCCAGCCAGGTTGTAAACGAACTTTGCCACTCGCCGGGGATTGGGGCCGCCGCGGTTCGCTGAGCGGCTGCCGGCGCAGCCGGCGCTGGCGCGGGGTTAACGGCCGGCACCTCGGTGACACGAGCCCGTTGATCCGGTTCGGGATGATGCGGCGCGGTGTGGGCGATGGCCGGCCTGGGTGTCTTCGGTGCGGGGATGGCCGGTTTTGGTGTCGCGACGGGTGCCGCTGGCGGCGGTTCGGCCTGGACCAACGGGGGTTCGACCGGGGGCGTGCTGTCAGGTGGTGGTTGTGTGTCCGCTGAAGCGGTCGGGGTGACCACGTCAGGTAGGGACCGTTCGGCTGGTGCAGGTGCCTCGGTCGCCGGAGGGGCGAAGACAACCTCCACGATTTGCTCGTTCACGGCAACCGGCGGCGGTGCATGGACAGCGGTCAGCACGGCGACGCCGACCGCCCCATGCAGCAATGCGGCGACGCAGACCGAGGCCGCGAATCGACGGCGTCCCGGCATGGCAATTCGCCAGCGGACGGCTGTTGTCGCACTGACCTGTGCGTCCGTCATCGTGGCGACCTCAGGCATACTATTTATCAATAGGTTACAACGTTCCAAATCCTATGTCACCTACCCATCAACTCGTACGGGTGGTGGCCGTCGCACCGAAATTATTGGGTGAGGTGCGGTATCAAGGCGACGGGTCGCCGCGACGGTGTACGGGATAGACCTAAGCGCCGCCCCTGGTACGAGGGAACCGCGTTGTCGGTCCCGTCACATCGGTCTAGGCATGCACGAAGCTGGCGGGATGACTGTATTCGAACATCGCCAGGTCATCCAGGGCGTGCCGCGCCTCTCCGCCCGGATTGGCGGCGATATGGCTTTCAACATTGAGCATCATGGTGTTTCGGTGCACGGTGTCGAATGGTGTCCAGACCACACCATCGGGCGCCTTGGGCACGCCTTCACGCGCGAAGGAGGTCCAGCGCGCCATGGTATCGCGGGTCAGGTTCGAAAGATGAGGACCGGACCCAACCAGACCGGCCGCGGCGTCGGTCGTGCCGAACGCGAACGGCACTTCCAATGTGTGCGGTGACTGCAAGACGCCACCGAGCACCGGGGTTTTCCAGTCGAAGACGTAGGCATAGACCGGCGTCTTCGCCCCGGCCGATTGCAGCTCGGCGACCCGGGTGGTGTTGCGCCGGTACATGTAATCGGTCGCGATCGCCGCCAGTAGCTCTGGGGGAGTCTTGCCTCGTCCAGCCGACCGGTATGCGTCGATAATTTGCCTGGTCCGAGCGTCATCGGTCCCCAGATAGCGGGCAACGCGCGTCTGCACCTGTTGTGCATCGAGCGAGAAGTTGGCCATGTCCGCGGCCATGAACAGAGTGGCTTCGGTCGCGGCATTGCCGATCATCAACGGCACGTCCGAGGCGAGCGAGGACGCCGCCGGGTCGAACGGATTGCGCGGGAAATTGCGCCCGTCCAGGACCGGACGGAATGGATCGGCGACGGCGTGCATGGCCACGATCAACTGGTTCATTGGCACGGCTTGCAGTGCCGCGCCGCTGGTCTCCGCTATGCCCAGTTCTTTTGCCAGGGCCGCGGTTTGCCGGCTGGCCTCCTCGGGACCATCGAGACGCAGGCCGCCGGAGCAGCTTTGCGCGATGGCCTTGTGGAATAATCCCTTGGCCGCCGGCAGGCCCATCAGGGCGGTTACCTTGGCCGCTCCGCCCGATTGGCCGAAGATCGTGACGTTGCCGGGATCGCCTCCGAACGCCGCGGCGTTGTCGCGCACCCAGCGCAGCGCCGCGACCAGATCCAGAACGCCGGCATTGCCCGCATCGGCGAAGCGCGGATCGCTGTCGCCCAACGCCAGATAGCCGAACCCGTTCAGCCGGTGATTGACCGTCACCACGACCACGTCGCCGCCGCGCGCCAGGTTGGTTCCGTCGAACCCCGGCGCGGTGCCGGCACAGTTGGCCCAGGCGCCGCCGTGCAGCCACACCATGACGGGCCGGCGTCCCCGATCCAGCGCCGGTGTAAAGACGTTCAGGAACAGGCAATCCTCGCTGATCGGCCGGGTCGTGGAATACCACGCGGTGAGGGGACTGGATTGGCTGACAACCTGTGGGGCCGAGGCGCCGAACGCCATGGCATCCCGCTCACCGGCCCAAGGAGTCACCGAGACCGGTGGCAGGAAGCGGTTCGCGCCACCCGTGGTTTCGCCATAGCGAACGCCCTTGAAGGTCAGGATGCCATCCTGACTGGCGCCGCGCAGTTTGCCGTTCGTCGTTTCGACCACAGGCGCCACAGCCGCTCGGGTCATGTTCGGCAGGCCAACCGAAAGTGCCGCTGCCGCACCCGTGACGATGGTTCGGCGGCTGAAGATTTGGTCGATGGCCATGATCGTTTGCTCCCGGACGCATGTTTGGGAGGAGCATACGGTAGAGTTTAAGCATGGCAAACCTGACGAGAACATGCGTCGAAACGACAACCGGGACCAATGTGGCCAGGCGCGCGAGCTGCTTTCCTCTGTGGACCTTCGGGGTCCTCGTCCTTCCTCCGTGATGAATCTTTCCTTGTTTGCCTTCACCTGCCGAAAACCGCACCGAAGCGCCGCCCGCCGATGAATCCTGCGTGACGCTCCACACTGTTATTGACACGGACCCGGCGAATGTTGCCACACTGCGGCATCGAAGGAGGCGAACCCTAGCTGTTGCGCTTGACCCCGCTGGTGTGGCCGATCATGTGTCCCGCTCCCTGTGCCGGAACGGTTCGGCCGGGTTGTGCGGAGCCTCTTCGATGACTGAACCCAAACGCCTGCATGTCATCACCTGGGGTTGCCAGATGAACGTGTATGACAGCGGCCGGATGGCGGATGTCCTGGCGCCGCTGGGCTATGCGCCGGTGGCGGCACCGGAGGACGCCGACATGGTGATCCTCAATACCTGCCACATCCGCGACCGGGCCGCCGCCAAGGTGTTCTCCGAACTCGGGCGGCTGCGCGTCATGAAGGAAGCGTCCGGCGGCAAGATGATCCTGGCCGTCGCGGGCTGCGTGGCTCAGGCCGAGGGAGCTGAAATCCTCGCCCGCGCGCCCTATGTCGATATTGTGTTGGGGCCGCAAACCTATCACCGTCTGCCGGAAATGGTCGCGCTGGCATCCCGGGCAGGGAACCAGGTGATCGAGACGGATTTCCCGGCGGAGGATAAGTTCGATCATCTGCCGGAAAGCCAAACCCCGCAGGGCGTGACCGCGTTCCTGACCATCCAGGAAGGTTGCGATAAATTCTGCAGCTTCTGTGTCGTTCCGTACACCCGTGGCGCCGAACAAAGCCGCTCCGCCGCCACCATCGTGCGGGAGGCCCGCCATCTCGTGTCCCAGGGCACCCGCGAAATCACCTTGCTCGGGCAGAACGTCAACGCCTGGCATGGCGACGGAACCGATGGCATGACCTGGGGCCTTGGCCGTCTGCTGCGGGAACTGTCAGACATCCCCAATCTGCTGCGGCTGCGTTACACCACGTCGCACCCGAGGGACATGGGTGATGATCTGATCGCCGCGCATCGCGACCTGCCGGCGGTGATGCCGTACCTGCATCTGCCGGTGCAGTCCGGATCGGATCGCATGCTGGCGGCGATGAACCGTAAGCACACCGCCGACGATTTCCGCCGTGTTATCGGAAAACTGCGTGACGCTCGCCCCGACATGGCGCTGTCATCAGATTTTATTGTTGGCCACCCCGGCGAAACCGAAGCGGATTTTGAGGCGACGATGGCGCTGATTCGCGAGGTCAATTTCGCCATGGCGTACAGCTTCAAATATTCGCAACGCCCCGGCACGCCGGCTGCCGGCGCCCCGGCGCAGGTGCCGGAATCCGAGAAAGACCGCCGGTTACAGGCGTTGCAGGCACTGCTGCGCGAACAGCAAGTCGGCTTCAACGACAGTTGCGTGGGGTTGGACCTGCCGGTGCTGATCACCGGCCTCGGCCGCCACCCCGGTCAGATCGGCGGACGGTCGCCATTTCTGCAAGCCGTTCACCTTTCCGGTAGCGCCGACCTTATTGGCACCGAATTAATGGTGCGAATCGTCGAGAATTATCCAAACTCACTTGCGGGAACCCTTGTCCAGGAGAGACGAATAGCTTGACCCACCTCGCCGCCCCCCAGGCACTGACGCCCCCCGCCGCATCCGGCGGCAAGGCCATTACCCTCCAGTTCAATAACAACGCTCTGCTGCCCCTGCTGTTAGGGGATCATGACCGGCATTTGGTCCGGATCGAGCAGGCCCTGGGGGTCCGCCTATCGTGCAGAGGCAATCGGGTCGCCATCGCCGGGGACGCATCCCGGGTCGATGTGGCGCAAGAGATGCTGCGGGGGCTGTGGCGACGATTGGAAAGGGGTGAACCTGTGGGACGGCCTGAAATCGAAGCGGCGATCCGTATGGCCGACGCGGAAAACGATCCGCGGCTGCCGTTGTCGGATACGCCGGCGATCCGCACCCGGCGCGGCGCGGTCGCGGCCCGCAGCCCGGGCCAGGCGGTGTATATGGAAGCGCTGGCATCGCATGAGATGGTGTTCGGCGTCGGCCCGGCCGGCACTGGCAAGACCTATCTCGCGGTTGCCCAGGCGGTGGCCATGCTACAGGCCGGCAAGGTGGAGCGCATCGTGCTATCGCGTCCCGCGGTCGAGGCCGGCGAACGCCTCGGATTCCTGCCGGGCGACCTGAAAGACAAGATCGATCCGTATCTGCGGCCGTTATACGATGCGCTGCACGACATGATGCCGGCCGATCAGGTCACCCGCCGCATCACCAATGGCGAGATCGAGGTGGCGCCGCTGGCGTTCATGCGCGGCCGCACCCTGGCGCATTGCTACGCGATCCTGGACGAGGCGCAGAACACGACCTCCATGCAGATGAAGATGTTTCTCACCCGGATGGGCGAGGGAACGCGCATGGTTATCACCGGCGATCTCAGTCAGGTCGATCTGCCGAACGGCGTCCGCTCGGGCCTGCGCGACGCGCTGGATACGGTCGAAGGCATCCAGGGCATCGGCGTGGTGCGCTTCGAGCAACGCGATGTTGTGCGCCATCCGCTGGTGGCGCGCATTGTCGGGGCCTATGATCAGCGGGAAGCCGCCCTGTCCGAGGTGCGGCGGGAGCGGGAACGACCGCCGACGGGTGAATAGGGGCGTCATCGCCGACGCATGGCTCGGTTGCGGGACGCTCGAAACGCTGGCCTCGGACGGGGCCAGCGAGTAGCATGGTGTTCGAGATGGGCAACCGACAGCTTTACGATCAGGATTTCTACGCCTGGGCCAATGAACAGGCGGCTTTGCTGCGCACCGGGCGCCTCTCCGAGGCCGATATTGAGCATATCGCCGAGGAAATCGAAACCATCGGCAAGAGCGAAAAGCGCGAACTGGTCAGCCGGTTGCGGGTTTTGCTGGCGCATCTGCTCAAGTCGCAATTTCAACCTCGCCGCCGAGGCGCTTCCTGGAAACGTTCGATCATCAATACCCGCGACGAACTGGACGAACACCTGGGTGACAACCCCAGCCTGAAGTCGCAACTACCCGTGGCAATCGAAACGGCCTATCGGCGTGCCCGGCTCGATGCCAGTACTGAAACTCGCATCGACGAAGCGATCTTTCCGCAGACGTGCCCGTGGACTTATGACGAAATCATGGACCCGGCCTTTTGGCCGGGACCGGCAAATTGAGAACCAATGGAACCTCCTAGTACCTATCCGCCCGATCCCGGTGGTCCTTCCATCGAGATCGTTGTGGCGGATCCTGCGTGGCACAGACTGATCCCCAATGTCGGGACGATCGTTCGACGGGCCGCGCATGCGGCTGGTATGGAGGGCACGATCGTGCTGTCCTCCGACCGCGTCGTGCGTGACCTGAATGGACGCCATCGCGGCAAGAACAAGCCCACCAACGTCCTGACCTACGAGCATCCATCGCCGGAAATCATCCTGGCGTATGGCGTCGTGGCGGCCGAGGCAGCCGCGCAAGGCCGCCGGCCGGCGCATCATCTGGCGCATCTGGTCGTCCATGGCGCGTTGCATCTCAGCGGCGAGGACCACGATCACCCCGGCGACGCCCGCCGGATGGAAATGGCCGAATCCCGCATCCTGCACAGCATCGGCGTACCCAACCCCTGGAAACGCTCATGAGTGCCCATCGCGACTCCCTGCTCAGCCGTCTCAGCTATCTGCTTGGGCGAAAGCATGCGGAACATTCCCTGCGCGATTCTATTGCGGAATTGGTGCAGGAAGCCGCCGACGCGCAGCAGAACCCCGGCGAGGCGCCGGAACTCGACCGCCACGAACGCCTGCTGATCGCCAACGTGTTGCGGCTGCGGGAAACAACGGCGGACGACGTGATGGTTCCGCGCGCCGATATCGTTGCCATGCGCTCCGACGTCACCCTGGCACAGGCGATCGAACTGATCCGTAATGACGGTCACTCCCGGCTGCCGGTGTATCAGGAGCAATTGGACGATGTGATCGGCATGATCCACATCAAGGACGTGTTTGCCTATGTCGGCCGGCCGGACGCTTTCACCATCGATTCCATCCTGCGCAAGCCGCTGATGGTGGCGCCGCAGATGCCGGTGCTGGATCTGCTGTTGCAGATGCGGATGCAGCGCATCCATCTGGCGCTGGTGGTGGATGAATATGGCGGCATCGACGGGCTGGTCACGATTGAGGATCTCGTCGAAACGATTACCGGCGACATCGCGGACGAGCATGACGACGTCGAGGCGCCGATGATCACCGAACGTCCTGATGGCGCGATGGACCTGAACGCCCGCATGCCGATCGAGGATTTCGAACAAAAGGTCGGTCCGATCCTCAGCGAGGACGAACGTGACGCCGATATCGATACGGTTGGCGGCCTGGTGTTCACCCTGGCCGGGCGGGTGCCGACGCGTGGAGAGGTCATCAGCCATCCATCCGGCATGGAGTTCCGTGTGCTCGACGCCGACGCCAGACGCATTCGGCGCTTGCGGGCGCGCCGGCCGGACGCTGGCGCAACTCCCGCCGCGGCCGCCTGATACCGCGACCGCCGTGCTGGCGTATGCGGAGTCGGGCGGCCGGCGGGACCCGGCTAGATCGTGAAACCGGTTGGTTCCGTGCGCGGCGCGAGATTGAGCTGATGGCGCAAGCTGGAGATCGCCTCATAAACGACGCGACGAACCCGGTTGATCCCACCGAGAGGCCGATGCGCCTCCACGCAATGCCATGGGGTAAACGACAGGTTTTCACTGAACGCGTCTTGCTCAGGGGTGCTGAACACCTGCTTGGGGATGGTCAGGCGGGCAATCGTGTTGAACGGGGATGCCGTTTCGTCCCACGTAATCGTCGGGTCCTCGATTGGCATGCTGCCCGGTTCAGTGCGGAACTGGACCATGAAGTCGAATGCAAAATCGCTGTCGGTGAGTTGTGCAATCAGGTTGGCTCGCAACAGGTTGGGATCGTCTGTCGCGGTAAAGGTGGAGAGCGGCGGGCGCGGCCGAACGGAAAACTTGCAGGCGACATCCCCGAACGAGATCGGGGTCATCGTCCAGTAACGAATATTCAGCGGGTTGGTTACCTTCCGCAGGGCGATGGCGAGCGCCACCTGCAACTCGTGGAAGCGGAAATTCAGTGGGTTTAGTCCCGGGAAAAAGAATTTCACGACATTCGATGCGGTCTGGAATTCAACATAATCGGCGGCGTTGCGTACGAAGAATGCCGGATTATCGATCATCAGGAAGTCCTGCGTCGTCGAAGGGCTGTCCTCGACGCCCATCAGCTTGATGGCCATACCGCGTCCGTCGGGAACGGAATCCCGTGTTGGCGTGCCCGATCCGTTGGAGAAGCGGACCCAGGCCGGAAAGACGCGGGGGCTGGCGAATACCCCGGCCCGCAGGAAGGGCGGAAGACTGTCCAGGACCTCGAAGCTGGCCTGCACACAACCATGCGCCTTGGCGTGCGCGTCCCGCCGGGCGGGTGGGTTGGACAGCGCGGTGGCGCGAACCTTGTCCTCGATCTGTTGCGTGATGATGCGGATCGCGGCGGCCTCGCCGGGGGGCACAACCTCTCCCAGGGCGGCCGAGGCTGTGGCGAAGCCGGCGTTGTTGAAATCGGACATTTGTAACGGTCCCCTGCAGAATCTTGGTCGTACGATCTTGGAACCGGCCGCAACCGGCCGGCCGGTGGTTTCTTCTGACGCTACGCATTTACCGCGCGAAGGCTGCGGTCGGGGGCGACCGCGGATACATTCGAGGGATGAAGACCAACTTTCAGTTGTGGTGTGCATAAGTTGCCAAATCGATCCCGTCAACCAATCGGAATAAATCGGCGCGCCTGGTGTCCAACCTGGTCTGTAGTTTTGATATTGAATCGGTCTGGGGCGGATTAGTCGTCGGCGCCGGGTAACGAAAGCCACGTCATTGGCTACGCGCCGGTCGTCCGGCCGTTAGGGAAGATGCCGTTCGGCCGAGGCCGAACGGCGGAACTTCTTACGCGGGCGACAGAACGTGGATGACCCGGCTGGCGATGAGATCCTTGGTCTTCGCGCCATAAGCGAGCATGTGCGGCGCGGCGGCGTGTGCCTTCAGGTGATCGACGCTTTCCCATTTTTCGATCACCAGGAAAGTATCCGAACCGAATTTGGTCTGGAACGGCCCAATGCCGTCGGCGTCAACAGCGGGGCCGTACTCGATGCAGCCGGCTTCGGCATGCACGGCCGGCATGTTGGCGCGAAACGCCTCCAGGATGGCTTCGCGATGGCCGGGTTTGGCGGTGATGATGGCGACGACGTGGATCATGGTGTCACTGCTCCTTGGATCGCGCGGTTGCGCGCGGGTTGGTTGAGGCCGCGCGACTGCGCGCCGCCGGCATGATGCCCCGGGTCAACGCCCGCGCGAAGGCCCGGGGGACGACCCGGCCGGACCAGACGGATGCGAAAAGCCCATCCCGGAGGTCTGAATCAGGCATCCGCCAACGCAGCGGGGACTTCGGCCAGGACACCGAACCAGGCGCCGAACGGCGGCAAACGTCCGTCGTCGCCAAGAGCGGCTTCCAGTCCGTGTCCCTCCATCGGCGTGCCAGGGTCAGCCAGCGGTAACGGCACCGGCCGGTCGGACAGATTGAAGACCGCGAGCACACGCTGTCCCTGATGCTCTCTTACAAACCCCACCAATGGTTCGGCCAGAACAAGGGGCAGCAGCGTGCCATGCACCAACGCCGGCACCCCGTGCCGCCACCGCAAGAACCGCCGGAACGCATGCAATGGCGACGATGGGTCGGCCTCCTGCCGGTCCACCGCCAGTGCGCGGTGTTCGGCCGGCACCGGCAACCAGGGGGAGGCCGCGGTGGTGAAGCCGGCATGCTCCGCGCCAGAGTTCCATGGCATCGGCGTGCGGCTTCCGTCGCGTCCGCGAAACTCCGGCCAGTAGGCGATCCCGAACGGATCGCGCAGGTCGGTTTCCGACAGCGTTGCCTCGCCCAGGCCGAGTTCCTCACCCTGGTACAGACAGACACTGCCGCGCAATGACAGCAGGAACGCCATCAGCATCCGCACGAACGCCGGATCGGGAGGCGTTCCGGGTTTGGGGTTCCAGCGGCTGACGGCGCGTTCGACATCGTGATTGCTGAACGACCAGCAGATCCAGCCATCCGTTCCGGTGCCTGCCAGATCGCCGACCATGGCGGTCACCGTCGCCCAGTCGAATCCGCCGCGCAATGGCCGCAGCGTGTAGGCCATGTGCAGTCCGCTGCTGCCGGCGGTGCGGTTCACCACACGCTCGAACGCACCGGGTTGGCTGGAGATTTCACCCAGCGTGACGGTTCCCGGGTATTCGTTCATCAGTCCCCGGATGCGTGCCAGAAGCCCCGTCGCCTCCGGTTGCAGCATGTCGTGCTGATGACTTTGCATCCCGAACAGTTTCGTCGGAATGCCGCCAGAGGGCAGGGCGGCCGGATTCGACCGCAACATCTTGTCGTGTAGCAGGAAGTCGATCGCATCCAGCCGGAAACCATCCACGCCGCGATCCAGCCAGAAGCGGCCGGTGTCGAGCAAAGCGTCCATCACGGCCGGATTGTGCAGGTTCAAAGCCGGTTGGTGACTGAGGAAATGATGCAGAAAATACTGCCGGCGCCGCGGCTCCCACGTCCAGGCCGCGCCGCCGAACACCGACAGCCAGTTGTTCGGCGGCGTGCCGTCCGGGGCCGGATCGGCCCAAACATACCAATCCGCCTTGTCCGCCGTCCGGCTTTGACGGCTGTTCAGGAACCAGGCATGCCGGTCGGAGGTGTGGCTCCAGACCTGGTCGATCAGCACCTTCAGTCCCAGCGTCCGGGCGCGGGCCAACAGGGCATCGAAGTCCGCCAGGGTGCCGAATAATGGATCGACCGCGGTATAATCCGACACGTCGTAGCCAAAGTCCCGTTGCGGCGAGGAAAAGAACGGACACAGCCAGATCGCATCGGCGCCGAGCCGCGCAATGTGGTCCAGCCGCGCGGTGACACCGGGAAGATCGCCGATGCCGTCGCCGTTTGTGTCAAGAAAGCTGCGTGGATAGATCTGGTAGATCACCGCACCGCGCCACCAGTTGGATGTTGTCATGCACCGTTCTCCTCGCGGCGGTGTCTATGGAGAACGGCTGGATCGTTTCAATAACTATTTCGCAAATCGGTGAGATAATATCTATCGGCGTTGAGGCCGACTCACGCCCCCCATCGACGTGGCAGGCTGGTGTCCGATCTGAACAACACGCCGAGCCATGGCGGCATCAACAAATGGGCGGCTGATTTGCTTATTGGTGGGCCTGTTGAGCGTCGCGTTGGTCCACTTGGATGCAGCGGGCGACGAAGGGCAGAAAGTAATCGACCGAGGGTGTTTCCAGATCTCTGACTTTCGCCTGCTCATCGAAACGGCGCAATTGAACGGCATCGGCGGCCTGTGGAATGGCATCGAATGCAGCGACTTCCTCCGCCGACATCGGGCCACCTTGTAACGACAGGCTCAACACCGAGTCTCTGGACAATTTGGAAAAATAATCCGATTCCGTCGCGCACAGATATCGCTTCGCCGCGACATGCAGCCGCACCGGCTCAGTCACATCGGGGCCGAACCATGCCGCGAGGAACGCGTGCCCAAGCGCCTCGTGCCGATCGTCAACGCCGTCCTCAGCCGGGTTGTCGCCGAGGTTGTGCACCATATGACCGATATCGTGCAGCAGACTGGCAACGATCAGACTATCCGGACAACCGGCCTTCTCCGCCAGCCACGCCGCCTGAAGCGCGTGTTGACGCTGGTTGATGGTGCTGAGGCCATATTGGCCTTCGGCCTTCAGGGTGAGCAATTCGGCGATGCGGTCTAGTCTGGGATCGGTCATCTGTCTGTTGTCTGTCCGGTTAGTGTGAACTTGCCACGGAATTCGGCGACGCCAACATTGTCCGTGTCATGGTTACCAGCATCATGACCTGATCCCGCGTCACGGGCGCGTCCAGACGCCCATGGGCCGCTTCATTCCGCAGCCGCCCAAGACACCGCAGAAAATCCGCCTCCTCGGGTGTAATGTATCCATCGGAGGCCAGTATCTCCAGAAGCCGGTTCGGTGTCTGCGGCCGGCCGAGATGTTCCGGCACCAATGATCGCGCGGCGGCTTCGAATATCGACCACCCCATCAAAAGTGCCGGAACGGGACCTGCCTCGTCGAGCACCTTTGGTATGCGATCAAGGCTCTCGACCGTCAGGTCGCGGGAGATCACAACAATCGTCTGATCGCTGTTTTCGGCTGCGGCGTAAACGATGCGCAATTCCCAATCAGGGTGTGCCGAAAACAGGTCACGTAATTTTTGAATGTGCGGTTCCGCGTGACCCGGCGCCGACTTCACTTCGATCGCGACTTTCTTGTCCCCTTTCATCGCTATCGCATCAGGTTGATATCCTTGCATAAACGGGGGCAGGATCGCCCGCGCGGGATGAAGAAACACCCGAAAACCTTCGGCCTCCAGAGACGGCAGGAGCATCTGCATAATCACTGTGTCAGACGGATTGTGGGCCAACGACATCAAATCAGGCCTTCCGTAGGATCGTCAGATATTTGCACGTAAAGCGGAGGTTTGTCAGCTTCGATAGCGCTCGTCAGAATCGCCGAGGGCGAGCTGAACTGGAAGACCTTGTCGGGTTCGAATTTCTGAACCCAAACCCGTTCAACCTGCCTGTCATCGAAATAGATGTGCCGACATAATGCATCAAGTATAGGCTTCACGATATTATCAATGCCGCCTTGCATTTCCGCGGCCGGGAAGTAAAATAATGTGATGGCAATAGGGTTTATTGTGGAAAAATGACCTTCGGGAAGGGATGCCTGGCTCGCCCGTCTGACTCTGTCTTTCCATGCTGTTCTCGAATCCGCTCGTTTGGCCTGTAGCGAAACCGGTGTCCCGGGGACGCAAAATTCCAGCGGGAACGCGATTTCAACGGACATGGGCTCGCTGTGAAACAGAGAAAACTGATCGGGCCGGCAGCATGGGTTCGGCAGCGCGTTTTTGTTACCCCGCCTTCGCCAACTGCTGCTCCACCAGCGTCGCCCACCACGATGCCCCTACCGGCAGAATCTCGTCATTGAAGTCGTATTGTGGATGATGCAGCAGCGGATCGGCTTTGCCCCGCCCGCCGCCCAGCATCAAATACGCCCCCTGCTTGGCGTTCAGCATATACGCGAAATCCTCGCCGCCCATGGTCGGTGCCCGCATCTCCCGCACACCGTCGGCGCCCGAGACCAGCCGAGCCGCCTCGATCGCCAGGATCGTCGCCTCGGCATCGTTCACGGTCGCCGGGGCGTGGCGGAAGAAGTGCACATGTGCGGTCGCTCCGAAGCTTTCGGCGATACCTTTCACCAGCCGATGCAGCCCGGCCTCGATCGTGTCCCCGACCTCCGGCCGATACCAGCGCGCCGTGCCCTTCATCACCACCCGTTCGGGCAGGATGTTGTAGGCCTCGCCGCCGACGATACTGCCCACGGACACTACGCCACCCTCGATCGGTTCGATCGACCGGGAAACGATCGTCTGCAAGGCGCTGATAATCGCCGCGGAGACCACGATCGGGTCGATGCCCTGATGCGGCGATGCCCCGTGGCTGCCACGACCGGTAATGATGACATCAAAGAACCCCACCGCGGCCATCACCGGGCCGGTGCGCCACAGAAACGTGCCGGCCTTCATCTCCGGCCAGTTGTGCAGCCCATAGACCTTCTCCATAGGGCACCGCTGAAACAGCCCATCCCGCACCATCTTCTCCGCGCCGCCCTCGAACTCCTCCGCCGGTTGGAAGATCAGATACACCGTGCCATCGAAGTTGCGGGTCTCGGCGAGGTATTTCGCCGCCCCCAGCAGCATCGTCGTGTGGCCGTCATGGCCGCACGCATGCATCACGCCGGGGTTCGCGCTGGCCCAGGCCAGCCCGGTTTCCTCGTGGATCGGCAGCGCGTCCATGTCGGCCCGCAGCCCGATCGCCCGGTCCGATGTGCCCGCTCGGATCACCCCGACCACACCGTGGGTCGCCATGCCGGTGATGATCTCGTCCACCCCGAATGCGGCCAGCTTTTCTTGCACAACGCGCGACGTCCGAGCTTCCTGCATCGACAGTTCGGGGTGGGCGTGCAGATCCTGCCGCCAGGCGGTCATCTCGGGATGCAGGGCGGCGATGCTGTTGATGATCGGCATGAGGACTCCGAGGCTGGATCAGTATTCGTGCGATGGAGGGAACGTCAACGCAAGCCCTTCCGCCAGCGAAATCGGCTCGACGCCCAGTAATTGGCGCATGGGGCCGATGTCGAACGCCTTGTCCTCGACCAGCCGGCGGATTTCCTCGGGCCGCACACGCGGCAGGGCGGTGACGTGTTTGGTCAAACCCGCCGCGCGGATCAGCAGACCAAGCGGGAAGGGGACGATCCACGGCTTTCGCAGACCGGCCGCCGCGGCGACCGCCCGCACGAAGTCGTCGTATCGCACCGCCTCCGGCCCCGCGATCACAAGGCTGCCCGGTCCCTCCACCGGCCGATCCAGCACCGAACGGATGCACCGTATGACGTCGGACTGATGGATCGGTTGCACCAGGAAGCGGCCGCCTCCGGGCAGAGGCATCACCGGCAGACGCCGCAGCAGCTTCGCCAACCGCTGCACATTGTCCTCGCCCTGTGCGCCATAGATCATCGTCGGGTGCAGCATGATGCCGTTGCGCCCGGACTCCATCAGCGCCGCTTCTCCGGCCAGCACGCCATTGCCATGCGCGTCCGGCCAGCGGGTGAATTTCCGCGTGCTTCCCAGCAGTACCAGCACCGCTTCGGGAGGCGAGGCGGCGATAATCGCTGGCGCGTATCGAGCATGTGCGCAAGAGACGATCCGGGTTGCACTCTGTAAGGCGGCCCGCAAAGCGTCCGCCGAACGCAGATCCGCAATCCGCATGTTACCGGGCAACCCGGCCGCCTCCCAGCGGTCGGGGTTGCGCACCACCGGTACAACGGTCACGCCATCGGCCAGCAAGGACCGGCACAGCGCCTGGCCGGATCGGCCGGAGGCGCCGATAATATGAACAGAGTCAATCATCGCCGCTGAAACGCACATCCGGCCTCACCAGGCAAGCCATCGACGCAATCCCTCTCGACAAGGACGCTGTTTCGATTAGCGTGCCGTCCTGCCAAAGGGAGATATAATCAAAATGACAATACAACGCCGCACCGTGCTGGGAGCAAGCGCCGCCGCCGCCGTGACTCCGATTTATCGCGCCCGAGCCCAGGCCAAGCCGGTGATCAGGATCGGCGTCATGAACGACCAGTCCGGTCCCTATCGCGATGTGAACGGCCCCACCAGCGTGGCCTGCACCAAACAGGCGGTGCAGGAATTTGCCGCTCACGGTTTCGATGTCGAAGTGCTGGACGCTGACAACCAGAACAAGCCCGACGTTGCCGTTTCCATTGCCCGTGAGTGGTTCGACGAAAAGGGTGTCGACCTGATCATGGATGTGGCCGCGACCTCGTGTGCGCTGGCGCTGGCGTCGGTGGTCAAGGAGAAAAACAAGATCATGATATGCACCAGCACTGCGTCGTCCGACGTCACTGGTAAGGCCTGCACGCCCAATTCCATGCACTGGGTGTTCGACACCTACATGGAGGCGAAATCTACCGGCGGAGCGCTGGTGAAAGCCGGCGGCGACACCTGGTTTTTCATTACCCCGAACTACGCGTTCGGTGCCGCGACCCAGCGCGACACCACGAAATTCGTCGAGGCCGGCGGTGGCAAGGTCCTCGGTGCCGAAATCTATCCGTTCCCGGAAACCACGGATTTTTCGTCATACATCATCAAGGCGCAGGCGTCCGGCGCGAAAATCCTGGGCATCTGCGGTGCCGGATCGGACCTGATCAATGTCATCAAGCAGGCGCACGAATTCGGCCTGGCGAAGACGATGCACATCGCGGCGATGGTCGCTTACACGACCGACATGCGCTCTGTCGGGATCGAGATGGCGGCCGGCACCCGTCTGTCGGAAACCTATTACTGGGACCTGAACGAGAAGACCCGCGGCTTTCAGAAACGCATCCAGCCAAAGGTGACGCTGTGGCCGAATATGGCGCAGGCGGGCAATTACTCCTGCACGCTGCACTATCTGAAGACGTGCCAGGCCATGGGGGCGGCGCAGGCCAAGCTCAGCGGTGCGGACACCGTCGCACACATGAAGGCGATGCCGACCGATGACGATTGCTTCGGCCCCGGCCTGATTCGCGCGGATGGACGCAAGATCACGCCGGCCTATCTATTCGAGGTCAAGCAGCCTTCCGAAAGTAAGCATGAATGGGATCTGTACAAGCTGATCGGCACCACGCCCGCGGCGGACGCCTTCCGGCCGTTGTCGGAGAACGCCTGCCCAATGCTGAAGGCGTAATATCAACCCGTCGCCTGTCCACATCGCCGTGGCTCCGCCACGGCGACGCGGTCGAAGCGTCGCACAAAAAAAGACCGGCTCAGAGGCCGGCCTTTCCGACAGAAGGGCGTCAGATGGGGTCTAGCGCAGTCCGAGGCCGGGGTTGGTCAGCGGACGGTGCCTCGCCGGCGCCTCGGCGACCTCTTCCACGATATGCCAGGGCCGTTCGGCCACCGGGCGAAGATCGGTGCGGGCGGGGTTGATCTCCGGCAGCGGAGCCGGACGCGCGATGCTCGCGGTCACAAACCCTGCGTCGGGACGATTGTAGATGAAACCATAGGTCGGATAGACCGAACCGAACGTGCCGTCGCGGCCCAGTTCAACCCGCACCGCGGACCAGTTGTTGGCTTCGGACACGTCAACCACCGCGACATCCCTCGAGACCCCGCCATATCCCCCGATGCTCGGCCAGTTTGCATGGTCGATGATCACCTCACGGGCATTCACAACGCGGGTGACGACGGCGACATGGCCCAGACGCATCCGGCCGTTGGCTCGGAAATTCAGCACGCTGCCGGCTTCGGGTTGCTCGCCGCGGGCGTAGAGGCCCTGCGCATTGTCCCACCACTGCCAGGCATTGCCGGCAACCTGAATGCCGGACTCGGCCCGGGCATACGGTACGCAGGAAATGCCATGGCTACGCACCACAGCGTGCTTGCCGGACATGTGCATGGCTGAGATAACGTGCGCGCCGGATTTCAGCGTGACGCGGGTGCTGATCTGATGGACGTGCGATGAGATGGCGAGTTTGTGTAACGGACGATGATGCTTGTCAGCCTGGGCGGCGTCGGCATTTGCGGCAAGCAGTGGGCAACCGAGCAAGAGCGCCGATCCCAATAGCAATGACTTCATCTCTGGTCCCCGCATCCGCCTCGACCCCACACTGATTGTCTGACAAGTCCGGCGGTAGCAGCAGGGTTGCAAAGCTGACAACCCTCTGCGGGGCAGAAAATGGGGTCGATATGCCATTTGCTTAATTTGACCCTGTGGATAACCCCTTAAAATGGGACTGTTTGCCTAAACACGAAAAGTTGATATCGGCGTGTCAAGTAAAATGTCACAGGTGTGTCTTTCGTGCACGGTTCTGTCATCGCCCATTTCGGTGCGAGTCCGGCCGGGTTCGTCTCATAGCGTGACACTTTTGCGGGTGCTTGACCGGGCGTCTCCAGATCGGGACAACGGCGCCGGTAGACTCCAATTTTTCCAAGGGATCGTCGGTCCATGAACGCTGAAGCACCCCGTACAGTCAGGGTTGGTAAGATCGAGATCGGCAACGATCGTCCCTTTGTGCTGATTGCCGGCCCTTGCCAAATCGAATCCCGTAACCATGCGCTGGAGATCGCGCATGCGTTGCGGGAGATGTCGGATCGCACCGGCGTGCCGGTGATCTACAAATCCAGCTACGACAAGGCGAACCGCACCAGTGCGTCGGCCGCGCGCGGGATCGGCATGGATGCTGGCCTGCAGATCCTGAGCGACGTGCGGGCGGCGACCGGGCTGCCGGTGCTGACCGACGTCCACACCGCCGATCACTGCGCTCCGGCGGCGCAGGCGGTGGATGTTTTGCAAATTCCGGCCTTTCTGTGCCGGCAGACCGATCTGTTGCTGGCCGCCGGGGAGACCGGACGCGCCATTAATATCAAGAAGGGGCAGTTCCTGGCGCCGTGGGACATGGTGAATGTCGCCGCCAAAATCGCCAGCACCGGCAACCACAACATCATGCTGTGTGAGCGTGGTGCCAGCTTCGGTTACAACACTCTGGTCAGCGATATGCGCAGCCTGCCGATCATGGCGCGCACCGGCTATCCGGTGGTGTTCGACGCCACCCATTCGGTGCAGCAGCCGGGCGGGCAGGGGACGTCCTCCGGGGGGCAGCGGGAGTTCGCTCCGGTGCTGGCCAGGGCGGCTCTGGCGATCGGCGTGGCGGCGGTGTTTATCGAGACGCATGAAGACCCCGATAGGGCGCCAAGCGATGGACCGAACATGATTCCGTTAAACCAGATGGAGGCGCTGATCATTCGGTTGGCGGCGTTCGACCGGCTGGCCAAGCAGGCCGTGTGACCGCGGCGGCGCTGATGCGGCCAGCCCTGGCGTCGTCCTGACGCCGCAAACGCCCTATTTCAACAGGGCTCGTTTGGCCAGATTCCGCATCAGCGCCCCCGGACCAAAAGTCCACGCCTCGCATTGGTCGGTCGGCATCATCCGGTTGACCAGACGGCCGAGCTTCGGCGCCGCAATCGTGACGATGTCGCCGTATTTGTGGGTGAACCCCTGGCCCGGCGTATCGCGGTCCTGGATTGGCGCGAACATGGTGCCGAGGAACAGCACGGCTCCGTCCGGAAAGCGGTGATGCGCGTTCAGCATCTGCGCCGCCAGATCGGCCGGATCGCGGCTGATCAGGGCGATGGAGGACGAACCCTCCAGCACATATCCCTCCGGTCCATCGACACGCAGCGTCACCACGGTCGAACGAATGTCGTCCAGTCCAAAGCCGGCATCGAACAGTCGCAGAAACGGCCCGATGGAGCACGATGCGTTGTTGTCCTTCGCCTTGCCCAGCAGTAACGCCGACCGGCCTTCGACATCGCGCAGGTTGACGTCGTTGCCCAAGGTGGCGCCGACGATCCGGCCGTCGGACGCGACCGCCAGCACGACCTCGGGCTCCGGATTGTTCCACGACGAGTGCGGGTGAATGCCGGCGTCCATGCCGGTGCCGACCGCTGACATCGGCTGCGATTTGGTGAAGATCTCGGCGTCCGGCCCGATGCCGACCTCCAGATACTGGCTCCACGCCCCTTGCTGGATCAGCACCTCTTTCAACCGCATGGCCTCGGGCGACCCCGGCTTCAGCTTGCTGAGGTCGTCGCCGACCAGTCGCGTGACCTCGGCGCGAATGGCGCCCGCCGCGTTCATGTCGCCGCGGGCGCGTTCCTCGATCACCCGTTCCAGCATGGATATTGCGAACGTCACCCCGGCCGCCTTAACCGCCTGGAGGTCGATCGGTGTCAGCAGCCAGGGCAGGGTGGCGTCGCGGGTCTCCACAGGCGTGTTGTGCAGCAAAGCCGCGACGGTTCCGATCGTCTCGCCGGATGCCAGCCGTAGCGCTGCCGCCGGGTCAGGCATCTCGCAAAGGTCGCGCACGGTTGGAAACGTTGCCGAGACATCGACGACCGCACCATCCCTCAGCGCCACGACCGATGGACCTGCCACATCCGGCCGCCATACCCGTCCGACAAGCGAAGCCTGAGCGGCGTCGTCGGGCAATGCGTTGGCAGCAATCGAAAGAAGTCGGGTCATGGCGGGCGCCTCCGGTTTATGGCGTCAGCCTAGCCGATTCGCGCGCCAGGGAAACCTGCCGGGTCGATCGTCTCGCTAGACCCGCTCAGCCTCAGCCGCCGCCGCGTCGATGGCGGCCGCGATCGAACGGACCCGCTCGTCATCGATCGGTCCGCCGGCGATCCGCAGTCGCAACGCGGTTTTCAGATTCTCGACCGCTCGGATAATCCTTGGGTCCGCGACGACGTTTCGCTCACGCGCGATGCCGTCGATACGGGCCTGGATCGCATCGACCGAGGTCCGGTTGGTGTTCAGAAAGGCTTCGCCCTCGGCGGTGGCACGATACAGCTTCTTGCCGTCCTCGGCCGAGCTTTCGGCGAATCCCTGTTCTTCCAGCATCGTCAGGGTCGGGTAGATCACGCCGGGACTGGGGCTGTAGCCGCCGCCCATACGCTCTTCCAAGGCTTTGATCAGGTCGTAGCCGTGCGCCGGCCGGGCCGCGATCATGCTGAGCAGGATGAAGCGCAGGTCGCCATGGTCGAAGACCCGCCGCCGGCCGCGGCCACGATGGTCCGGGCCATGATGATCGCCGTCATGGCGGTGCCGTTCGCTACGGACGTCGTTGTCGAGCGGGCCTCTGGCGAACCGTTTTTCGCCGCGGTGTTTGTGATGATGGTCCCGGCTAGGCCCGTGCCGGTCGTGGTGGTGATGATGCATTGTATCGTTGTGTCCTTCAAAGCCGAGCCGGGATGGTTCGGCCATAAAGATATGAATAAGATATATCTTATGATCAAGATATATCTTGTGGTCTCGCGTTTTCGTGAACGACTGACTCCGGCAGGGTGGTGTTTTGGCCTGGACGGAGTGGTGATGGCGATCGAACCAAACCGTTCCGACCTGCGATAAAATCATCCTCAAGTGGTCCGGGGATACCAGGACATTGGCAATGTATCGGTACGATGGGGGCCTCGCGGGCCTGCATACAGACCGAGTACCCACCTGTGCGGTGCCAGTTCGCCATCGGCCTGATCGAATGACCGACGCAAGGCTTTCCCATCACCCGCCACCATACCCTGATTGCCTGGAAAAACCCGCGAGCAATGCCTGGTTGTATCGACGGGCGCTTGATCAGCAATAGAGGGTAGTATTAATTTTTAAGCAACGTATGATTTTTGGTTGACATTGTTAGTGTGACCTGAGCGTAATGGAATCGTTAATAAGATAATTTGAGGTTTTGGATATGGTCGTGTCCTTTTCCGCGCATCGCATGTATCGCCAGCGCTTCGGTTTGAGCGTGAGACGCTCCCTTCCGCGGATAGCGATGGCGGCTCTTTTCGCTGTGGCTGGCCATGCCGTCATGGCGCAGACCAATTTGGTTCAAAACGGCAGCTTCGCGGTTACCGGCGGAAGCACCGCCTTCCAGTTCGGGACTTTTGGCTCTTACGCATCGTCGGAGACGCTGGCCGACTGGACCAGCACGGGATACAATTTCGTCTTCCTGCCGGGATCCAGCGTTGCGACCGGATATTATGGCAACCTGAGCCTGTACAGCGCGACCACGACACCGAGTAATAGTTTCAACAACGCCAGCCCGACCGGTGGCAACTTTATCGGTGCGGATGCCGATTATGGCACCCAAGCGATCAACCAGACCATTAATGGCCTGACCGCTGGCAAGACCTATGCGGTTTCGTTCAGTTGGGCGGGTGCGCAGCAGACCGGCTACACAGGTGCGACGACCGAGCAGTGGGAAGTGAGCCTGGGCAGCAGCGAACAAAGTACGTCGATCGTTCATCTCCCCAGCACCGGTTTCTCCGGCTGGATGAACACGACCTTCAATTTCGTGGCGACGGGCAGCAGCGAAGTTCTGTCTTTCCTCGCAAGCGGATCACCAGCGGTTCCGCCGTTCTCCCTTTTGGCTAACGTATCCATGACGCAGGTAGCTGCACCGGAGCCTGCGAGCATGACTTTGATGGTCACCGGCATCGCCGGTTTGATCGGCGTCGTCCGGCGCCGCCGTTCCTCGCCGCGCGATGCTCAGCCGTCCATATGAACTGACAGCGTGGTATTGATCCGAACGATCAGGTAAGAACGTACCGACACACACCTTTTTATTGTCGAGGTTCTGACCATGCGAAATGTTAAAGCCGGGCCTCGCGCGCACTTGCTTTCATCTGCCATGGTTCTACTTGCGCTCAGTATCCGCGTTGCCGGGACTGCGTTCGCGCAGACGCCGGCGTCTGCGACAAACCTGGGACTTCCTCCCCCGGACATTGCGGCCACTGCCTCGCTGAGCGCGGCGCTGACCGAACTCGACCGCTCCGCCGGCACGGTCGTGGCGGAGGTTGGCGGGCAGGCGGTGACCTGGGGCGATATCGCGGACGCTATTAGGGCCATGCCCCCCATCGTCAGCGCGATTCCTTTCCAGAAATTGTATCAAAATGCCACCGTCCAGGTGATGCAGCAAAAGGCGCTGGTCAAGCTCGGTGAGACAACCGGACTGGATAAAGATCCGGTGGTTCGGCGGCGCATGAAGAATGCGGCTGAGCAACTGATGGTCACGGAGGTCTTGCGCCGGTCGCTCGCGCCCAACATCACCGATAAGGCGCTGCGCGCGGTCTATGATGGCGTGATCGCGGGTCAGCCCGGTCCGGATGAGGTTCGCGCCCGGATCATCATGACTGAATCGAAGCAGCAAAGTGCCGACCTGATTACCCGCTTACAGGCCGGAGAAGACTTCGGGACGCTGGCTCAAAAATTCAGTGCCGATGCGACCGCTGGCGCGGGTGGAGACCTGGGATATGCCAGGCTCGATATGTTGGCCCCCGAAATCGGGGCGGTGGTGTTTGCTTTGGGCGTCGGACAGATCTCGGCCTTTCCGATCCGGAGCGGCGAGTACTGGTTTATTGTAAGGGTCGAAGGAAGGCGGCAACCGTCAACGCCCGATTTCGATGAGGCAAAGCCGGGGCTGGAGCGGGACATTGTCCATGCCGGCGTTCCCGAATTGATGCGACTGGCCCTGAAACAGGCGGACGTCAAATACCACGGTTTGACGGGCCGTAAAGAAACGAATACGGCGCCGAAATAGGGCGCACGCCTTCAATTGGTCGCGGCGACCGCGTCCATGATTCGGCTCAGAATCTCCGGAGAGATCTTCATCTCCCGCGCGACCTTGTCCTGTTCGGCCAGCATTAAACGGCGTTGCTCCGCCAGTTCCTCAGGCGGAACGTAGGCGATCTTGACGCCTTGTGCTTTCAGTTCCTTCTCCGCCTTCTCCTGTGCGGCGGCCAGATTGGCCCGATAGGCGCCGATGTTAGCCGCCCAAAGATCGGTGAACAAAATCTTCAGCGACGGGTTCAGAGCGGTCCAGAAGGCCTCGCTGACCATCGGTATGTAGTCACCCATGAATTGGTGATCGATCAATCCGAAGCGCAATCCGGCATCCCACAGCTTGGCACTGGCACAGCTTTCGTTAGTGCTCTGTAGCGCATCGAACGTGCCCTGAGACAACGCCAGCGGCACATCCGGCCAGCTTGTCGTGGTCGGAACGGCGCCGAAGAACTGCGCCCGCCAGGGTTGCGCGAACCCGCCGGAGTTGCGGATTTTGAGCCCCTTCAGATCGGCCAGCGTCAGCAGCGGTTTGCGCGTGCTGTACCAGTTGGTGAACCCCAGATCGATCCAACGCCCGGGGATTTTGACGCGCAGCTTCTTGCTGATCTGCTCGTTCACCATATCGCCGGGAATTCCGTCGATGGCACGATGCGTTGCTTCGATTGGCTGTCCGTAGAACACGGGAAGCTGTGCGAGGTCCGCCTCCGGGACATAGGCGGAGACCAGCCAGGTACCAGGGGCGGCCATCTCGACCTGTCCCAGCACCAGGGCCTTGATGACGTCCCGGTCGGGGAAAAGCTGGCCGCTGTCGAACAGATGCGGGGCGATCTCGCCCTGCGATGCGGCTTCCAGCTTCTTCAGGAAATCCGCGATTGACGCCGTGCGGCCGTGGCTGGGGGTGGTGTCCAATGACACCCGCAGCTTGATCGGGTCGGCCCGAGCCGTCCGGATAAAGGGCGCGCCAAGTGCCGAACCGAGGATGATCCGGCGCCCGATTGTCATGGGTTTCAAACCTGCGCCGTAAGGTCGCGGGCGCTGATCGACTGCAACGCCGACAACCGCTTGAACAGCACGTCGGCCGGAATGGGCGAATTGCCGGCGTCCAGGCAGTCCGCGAACTTATCGTAAAGCTGCTGATCGGTCAGCGGGCGGGCAGGGTGGCCGGTGGCGCGGGCGACTGGTTCGCCCTGGAAGGTCCTGCCGTTGCTCATCTGGACGGTAACCTGATCGTGCGTCGCCGCCCCGGGCAGGTCCGGATCGTACACCGATGTTGTGACAATCTCGACCTTGCGCATCAGCGCCTGAATGTCGGGCCGTTGAACGAAATCGTCGGTCAGTTCGCGCAGGCCGACACGTTGGGCGATGATGCCGCTGGCCATGCAGAACTCGATGCTGAACTTCGCGGCCAGACCGGTGTCAGGTTCATGGTTGCGTAGCACGGTGGAGAAATAATCGCTGATATTGACAGTGATTTTCTCGACGTCGTCAGCCTTGATCGGGCTGGTGTTGACCAGATCCAGCATGCAGTCGATGGCCCGATGGGTGCAGTAGCAGGTGGGGTATTTCTTGATGCCCAGGCCCTGCGTCAGGATCGCCCACTCGACGCCGGCCTTGCTTTCGCTGGCGCGGTCCTCGGTTCCGGTCGGGGAGATGGCGTGCAGGAAGCCCTGCGGGTGTTCCAGCGCGTCGGTATTGGCGGTGAACCCGGCCTCGGCCAGACGAGCGGCCATGATGCCGGCGTGGGCTGCCTTGCCGGCGTGGAATGGCTTGGTCATGGTCCCGAAATTCGACATCAGCCCGGCCGACTGAGATGCCCCCAGCGCGATTGCGATCGCCGACTTCTCGGCGTCCAGCTTGCGCAATTTGGCGCAGGCCGCGGCGGCACCGACGGCGCCGTACAGCCCGGTTGGATGCCAGCCCTTCTGATGCAGCAGACCGGTATCGCGGCGGAACAACTCGGCCCAGGTCTCATATCCGGCCACGTAGGCCACGATCATGTCGGCACCGGATGATCCGAGGTGTTCCGCCTCCGCCAGAATCGCCGGCACCAGCACGGTGCTGGGATGTCCGCGCAGCGCGACGTCATCATAATCCAGCGCGTGGGCGGCGATACCGTTAATCCAGGCGGCTTCCGGGGCGGGGGCGTGCCGGCTGCCGAACGTCAGGGTGGAGGGGCCGTCGCCGGGGGCAAGCGTGTCTGTGATGATGCGAACGCTGTCCTCATGCCGGCCGGCGATCATGGTGCCGATGGTATCGATAAAGCCCATGCGGGCGACGCGCGCGGCTTCCTCGGGTAACCGGTTCGGCGAAAGATCGGCGACAAATTGGCCCAGCGATCGGGTCAGCGTAGATTGTCCGATGGTCACGCGACATGTCCTCCAGGTTTGCTTTTGGGGATCGGTTCAGGCGGCGGCGTTGCGTCGATACGGCAATAGACAGGTTGGATCCGATATTCCCCTGATCGGCTGGCGCGTCAACCAGCCGACAGACATTCGGCCGTCTGAGCCAAATGTCGCTTTTTCAAGACGCGGTTGCGATCTCACAGGATGTTGTGCGTCCCCTGGCAAATCGTCCTCGCGTCCCCACATGATCAGTGTGATGGCGTCATCATCTGGACTGTCCGCCACGTCATGGCGGGTTCTGTCCCTGGCACAAGAGTAGAAAAACGGGAGGCTTCATGTTTCGTCGCTCACTAGTACTGGCCGGCTGTGTTGTTATGTTCGCGGGTGCGGCTTCGGCGGCCACGGTCAAATTCCACGCGGTTCTGACCCCGATGGCTGAATCGCCGCCGACTAAATCCACCGGCCTGGGGGAAGCCACGGCAACGCTGGATACCGCCACGCATGAACTCTCCTATGATGTGACCTTCAAGGGATTCAGCAGTGATGTGACCGCCGCGCACATCCACGGACCCGCGGAAGCCGGTAAGAACGCTGGTGTCGTGCTACCGTTGGGGAATGCACCCAAGAGTCCCATCCAGGGGACCGCGAAGCTGACACCGGAGCAGGAACAGCAACTGACCGCCGGGATGTACTACGTTAACATTCACTCCAAGAATAACCCGAGCGGGGCCATTCGGGGGCAGTTGACGGTGGTGAAGTAGGGAAGCTGACCCCAGCCTCGGCGCCCTGGTGCGTTCGAGGCTGGGTTCGCCCCGGGGCACCTACAGGCCCTTGAACGTGGGCGTGCGCTTCTCGTTGAACGCCAGCACGCCTTCGCGTCGATCCTCGGTGTCCACCAGCCGATTGTAGGCCTCGATCTCGAACATCAGGCCGCTTTTCAGGCTCATTTGCAGTCCGTTATGGATCGACTTCTTGGCCTGGCGCACCGACAGCGGCGCGTTGGCGCAGATGGTCAGGGCGGTTTCCATCACCTGGTCCATCAGCGTGCCGGGCTCGCACACCCGGTTCAGAATGCCCCAATCCAGCGCCTGCTGCGCCGAGAATGGCTTGCCGGTCAGGATAATTTCTTTTGCTCGCCGTTCTCCAACCACGCGTGGCAGGGTTTGGGTGCCGCCACCTCCGGGCATGATTCCGATCGTGACCTCGGTCAGTGCGAACCGGGCGGTCGTCACGGCATAGGCGAAGTCACACACCAGAACGGTTTCCAGACCTCCGGCGTAAGCGTGGCCATTGATCGCGGCGATCACCGGGATGGGGCAGTCCAGCAGCGCGTCGCGGCCACGTTCGAATATCTCGTGCTGATGCTGCCATTGCTTCGGCGTCAGGCACTTGCGTTGCTTCAGGTCGCCACCGGCGCAGAAAATTCTCTCGCCGGCACCGGTCAGGATCACGCACCGAATGTCGCCGGCATCGTCGATCAGTCCGGTCCACAGATCCAGCAGATCCAGGCCCATCTGGGTGTTGCGGGCGTTTCCCACCTCCGGCCGGTTGAGCGTCACCTTCAGCAGGTGATCGCCGATGGGTTCGGTCAGGATGGTTTCGTAGGATTTCATGATGCGATGCAATCAGATGAGTCGATAGAAAGCAAACCGGCCAGCGTGATTACCACGCCCGGAAGATCTCGCTCGACCACGCGCCATACAAGACTGTCGTCGATACTGGTGTAACCATGTACCAGCACATTGCGGAAACCAACAATGCGGGCGAGATCCGGGATTTGTTTCGCCAGTGCCTCCAGGTCTTCTTTCAGGCCGAACCATGCATCGGCATAGTCACGGGGGACCAAATCCGTGAAGGTTACCAGCAGGTCCAGGTCGCTGCGGGATGGGTCGAAGCGGTCGGTGAGCACCGAACCGAACACGTCCAGGCGCTGGACATGGCAGCGTGTGCACAAATCCCGCGTCGCTCGAAGCGTCGCTTCATCGGTGAGGTCGGCCAATGATCGTACCACGGTCATGCCAGATAAGTGGCACCTCGGACGGGTCGATGCAACGCCGGTTGTCAAATTGGACAACGAGAACAGCGCCGTTGCCAGGGGAGATGTCCACCCTGGCCGCGCCGGCGTCTGGTCAATTTTCTATCGGGTTATTCCTCGCCATCTACATGTGGCGAAGCGATGTCAGTCCTCGCCGATGATCGGATTGCGGAGCACGCCGATGCCGGAAATCTCAACTTCGATCGTATCGCCCGGCTTCATCCACAGCGGCGGCTTCTGATAGGCGCCGACACCGCCCGTCGTGCCGGTGGCGATCACGTCACCTGCCTCCAACTGCGTAAACGTCGAGCAATATTCTATCAGCGTCGGAATATCGAAGCACAGATCATCAATGGTCGCGTGCTGCTGCTCGACACCGTTCAGGCGGCTCATGAGGTGTGCCTTGCTGACATCGCCCATCTCTTCCGGGGTGACGATCCACGGCCCGAACGCGCCGGATTTATAGAAATTCTTACCCGGTATGAACTGCGAGGAATGCCGCTGCCATTCGCGGATTGACCCGTCATTATAGCAGGAATACCCGGCGACCACGCTTTCCCAGTCCGCTTTCTTCACATGCCGGCAACGGCGGCCGATGATCACCGCCAGTTCGCCCTCATAGTCGAACGTCTCGGAAATGTTCGGGCGCACCATCGCCTGGCCATGCCCGACCTGGGAGTTCGGATAACGGGTGAAGATGATCGGCTTGGGCGGCAGGTCGCGGCCGCCTTCCTTGATGTGGGTGACGTAGTTCAATCCGACGCACAGGATCTTGTCCGGGTTCGGGATCGGCGGCAGCAGCGTCACGTCTTCCAGCTTGTAGTCGGCATGGCGCACGGCCTCTTCCGCCAGCGAGGTCATCGCCCACAGCGCATATTTCAGGCCCGGAGCGCGGCTGCCCAGGTCGATGACGCCTTCCTCCTTGAGGATGCCCCAGCTTTCGGTGCCGTCCGGACGGCGGAAGCTTAGTAATTTCATCGCAACGCTCCTTTTCCTGTGCCGCCATCGATACGGCGGCCGGCCGTCTCGGGCAAGCCCGGGCGCTCAAGCGGCCGGATCCTCGATCAGCCGCACCAGCCGGAATCGCTCGCAATACAGCCTCATGTCAGGCTCGAAGCTGCCACGGCGGGTGAAGTAAGTTTGGTGGGCCTGCCGCCAATACGCCAGCGAGCGGTCGCCCTCGCCCTCATCGAAGGCGAATGCGGCATCGACCTCGGTAAAGCGGCGTTGCGTCAGTTCCACCGTCTCCAGCACCGCGCGTGCCTGTCCCGAGCCGTCAAGAACCACCATTTGTTTGCCAACCTCGACCCCGATGAGTCCGTCGGCCGCCGCCCAACAGGTCGCCGTTTTGGTACCCGTCAGCACAAGAGCGAGCAGCCGGTCCGCCAAATCGGGACTGTCACCGAACGCAAATGTCTCCAGTGTCCGCCAGTCGGTATCGGATGTCCGGGGCATGATGCAATCCCTGCCGGGGCGTCGCCGGCGAGACCGGCATCTATCGATTGGTCATCCAACCCTGCGTGTTGGGCAAATGTCCTGTCAAGCACCCCGATTCAGCCGTCAGGGAGACAGCCTTCCACGGTCAGCCTGGATCACGTTCAGCACGGCAGCGACCGTTACGCGTCCCATCCCGTCATGCACCCCGGCGTCGGGCGCGGTGATCGGCACGATCTGGCTGGCATGATCGAACGGTTGGGTCGTGCCGAACAGGGCATAGGTCCGGGTGCCCGTCGCCGCGGCGATGTTCATCACGCCGGTGTTGTTGCCAACATAGAAATCAGCCCGCGCCACCACACCCACCACGTCAGCCAGATTCCAGCCCAGGGCGAGGCGCAAACGGCTCCCCTGATCCCCCAGCGCATTGACGATCATCGTCGCTGAGGCCAGATCCTCAAGGCCTCCGACCAGCACAAGCGTGGGCCAGCCGGCATGCAGCAAGGCCAGGGCCAGATCGGCGAAGCGTGTGGCTCCCCATTGCCGCAACACCTCGCTGCTGCCAATGCCGATCGCAACGTATCCTCCGGCGGTGTCGCCCAGGCGGGTTTTCGCCTCGGATAACTGTTCCAGGGTCAACGTGATGGCCGGTTCGGCCGACCGCATCGGAATGCCGGCCGCCTGGAGGTACCGCGTCGCCCGAGTATGCTGATGCATCGCCTTGACGTCAGGCGGCAGGAATGGCCCGGTGTTGAGGAACCAACGCTGCCGCCCCCAGCCATAGCCGCGTCGGTCGGGGATGCCGGCCCGCCACGCGGCGGCGGCGAGCAACGTGCTGTGATGCAGCAGAATCACGGTTCCGAAGTCTCCGTCACGCAACTTGCGCACGAGGCGAAGAAAACCGCCAATCCCGTCATGCGCGCCACGCCGGCCGGCCGGATTGATATCCAGCCACTGAATATCGGCAACCGAGGGTTCGCCGGCCAGAAGCTGGTCCGCCAAAGAGCGTGGCTTGGTGAACAGCGTCACGGGTTCCCCGGCATGTTCGGCGAGCGCTCGGATGTGCGGCAGGTGCCAAACCATGTCTCCAATGCCTGGCAACGGCTGGATCACCGCGACCGGTCCCATATAGGGCGGCCAGCCGGTTTCGGACTCGCTCACGGGGCAGAATGGGAGGTAGGACGCGGATCCGCCTGCAAGACAGTCTCCTGGAAAAACCGACCCGGTAACGGCAGGGTTAGCGGACTGTCAATCGGTTGTTTGGCCGCCGCTTAGGAAAATGGGTCCGAGCGTGAGCGGACCGGGTCCATTTCTCACTCCACCGGTTCCGCCTCCACGGCTGTCCCCTGACTCGGTTTCCGCATCAGCAACAGCAGCAAGATCGAAGGCAGCGTGGTGCATATCAGCAGCACGTAATCGTCCATATAAGCGATGATCTCCGCCTGCTGACTGACGACCTGGTCCAGCAGCGCCGCCCCGTGCCGGGTCAACGGATTATAGGCATCGATCGCCGACAGCGTTCGGTTGAAGGGAGTCGCGCTGGCACCGATCACCTCGTGCAGCGACTGCGTGTTCCGAGCCAGGACGGTCGAGGTGACTGACACGCCAATTGCGGCGCCGATGTTACGTAACAAGGCGAACAGCGAGGCCGCCTCGGTTCGCAAAGCGGGGGCCAGGGTGGCAAAGGCCAGGATCTGCAATGGCATGAAGACAAGGCCCAGTCCGGCCCCCTGCAGGATGATCGTCAGGACCAGTTCGCGTTGGGAGACGTCCGGCGTCCATTTGGTCATAATATAAAATGACGAGCACAGCAGCACCAAACCGGTCGCCACCAGGTAGCGGGGGTCGACTCGGGTCGCCAGCCGGCCGCTGATCATGATGGAGGTAAAATTGCCCAGGCCGCGGGGTGCCATGATCAGCCCGGCGGTTTCGACCGGGTAGTTGGACATCACCTGCAGCCAGGGTGTCATGAGCGCCAGACTGGACACCAGCAGCGTGCCGACCGCGAACATCAGGATCAACCCGGACAGGAAATTGAGATCGCGGAACAAACTCGGCCGTAGCAGTGGTTGGCGAGCGGAGAACAGGTGCACGATAAATAAATAAAAGCCCAGTCCGGACAGGATAGCCTCGGTCATGATTTCGCGCGAAGAGAACCAGTCCAGGTCCTGGCCGCGATCCAGCATCAATTGCAGGGCACCGATGCCGGTGGACAATACGGCAAAGCCCAGCCAGTCGAACCGCCCGCCGGAGGGTTCTCTCCCATTGGGCAGAAACAGTGAAAGGCCCGCCGCGGCCAGCAGGCCGAATGGTAGGTTGATGTAAAACACCCATCGCCAGTTATAGTGTTCGGTCAGAAAGCCGCCGAGTGTCGGACCCATGATCGGGCCGATCATGACGCCCATGCCCCAGATCGCCATGGCGAAGCCGCGCCGCTCGTGCGGGTAGATGTCCAGCAGGGTTGCTTGCGACAGCGGCACCAGCGCGGCGCTGAACATGCCCTGCACCAGGCGGAAAATAACGATTTGTGCCAGCGATTGCGCCGCGCCGCACAGCATCGACGCGATCGTGAAGCCGAAAATGCAGCCAATATAGAGAGGCTTGCGGCCGAAGCGCGCTGCAACCCAGCCCACCGGCGCCGTCATGATCGCGGCCGCCACGATGTAGGATGTGAGCACCCATGTGATCTCATCGAAGCTCGCAGAGAAACTGCCTTGCATGTACGGCATCGCTACGTTGGCGATCGTTTGATCCAGTGATTGCAACAAGGTTGCACCGATCGCGGACACCGTAATCATCGCGCGATGCGCAACGACGCCGGCGTTGGGACCCCCTGTGATGGCGGCGGGTGTTGATCGGGCCTGGTCGGCCATGCTGCTACTTCTGGTTGACGTCTCCGGTGTTCACAGGATGGCCGTACCATTTGATCGCGGTCAATTGGTAGCGTGTAACGGCGCTCGTCCGGGTGTTGTGACCGCTTCGGCTGTTGGCTTCTGGTAACCTGTTGGTCCGCGAACAGTTTTTTGGTGGTTTGGAGGCTCGCATGGCGACATGGCGCGATCAGGTGGCGCTTGTTACAGGAGGTGGTCGCGGCATCGGACGCGCCATCGCACGACGTCTGGCGCAGGAAGGGGCGGCGGTATGTGTCAACTACCTCTCACGCGCCGACGCCGCCGAATCTTTGGTGGCGGATATCATCGGTAACGGCGGCCGAGCGATTGCCGTGGCCGCGGACGTGGCGGATGACGCGGCGGTGGAGGGCATGGTCGATCGTGTCGCCGCGGCGTTCGGGCCAGTCACTATTCTGGTGAACAACGCCGGGGTGTCGCACAAGGCAACTCTGGAGAGCTACGATCCGGACAAGCTGGATCACATGCGGCAGGTTAACGCCAACGGCGTGATCCACACCACGCGTGCCGTGATGACTGACATGCGCAGGCAGAAATACGGCCGGATCGTCAATATGACTTCGATCGCCGCGCTGGGTACTACGTTGCCGGGCAATGCTTTCTATGCCGCCAGTAAAGCTGAGGCACAGATTCTGACTGTACGGTTCGCCATGGAATTGGGGCCGTTCGGGATAACGGTCAATGCCGTCGCACCCGGATTTATCCAAACTGAGACGAATCGCGGTGCGGATGAACAGGCATGGAAAGCCACCGCCCAGAAAATCGGCGCGCTCGCCATGCTTGGCCGGGCCGGAGAGCCTGACGACATCGCCAACGCGGTCGCTTTCTTTGCGTCTCCGGACGCCGGGTGGGTGACGGCGCAGGTGCTCGCCGTGGATGGCGGCCGGATGGATTATATCGGGCGCTGATCCAGCGCGCCCCACGACAGGACGCGTTGTATCCGGACCGCGATCACCGGTAATGGGGCCAAATCCATCGTCCTGTACTGGGGATAGCGCGATCGGAGCTGGTCCTGGGCGTGAGCATGCTCGTCGCCATCGGCCAGGATATCGGCCGATCCGCGCAACATGATCCAGCCGAGGCGCGTCCAATCCTCATCCCACCGGTCCACCGTGAAAGCCACAGCGGGGTTCTGCCGGATGTTGCGGATGCGCTTCAGCGGCCGGTCGGTGCGCTTCGGCTTTTCATCAACCGTGATGTAAAGTGACAGATCGTCCAGGGCGAAGCACACCGGGATAAGATGGGGCGCGCCCGTCCGGTCGGCGGTTGCCAGATGGCCGACCCGGGCCTGGTCGATGAAACCCCGTTGCACATCGTTCAGCATGACGGCACCATAGCGCCCAATGCGCCGGTGCGCGACCGCGGATCGGCATGCCTCAGGAGGAACAAACATGTCCGACGTCGCCGAACAGACCAAAACCCTGCCGCGGACCCCGCCGCAGATCCTGGGCCCGTTCTATCCCTTCATGATGACGCCAACCGAGGGCGGCGACCTGACCAGTGGCGGTCAGGCCAAGGGGACGGTGCTGTATCTGTCCGGCCGTGTCCTGACCGAAAAAGGGGAGCCGGTCGCGGGCGCCAAAGTCGAGATCTGGCAGGCCAACGCCGCAGGCCGCTATCCGCACCCGAACGACGACAACTACGCCGCGCCGTTGGATGAAAAATTCCAGGGTTTTGCGGTGACCACCACGGACGGGCAGGGCGGGTATGCGTTCAAGACCGTGCGCCCGGCGGCATATCCGGCGGCTCCCGGTCGCTGGCGCCCGGCGCATATCCATTTCCAGGTGACCGCGAAATACGAGCAGCTTGTGACTCAGATGTATTTCAAGGGCGACCAATACAACGAATCCGACGCCTGGCTGAACAGCTCCAGCCGGAAGGAACTGCTGATCACCGACCCGGCGCCCGTTGAGGGCAAAGAGCCGGGTGCGCAGGCGGTCACCTTCGACGTCGTCCTCACGCGGGGGTAGGTGCCTGAGGCCATTTTGTTACCGTCAAGGCTCGGCTTGTTCGGGCCTTCGGTGACAGGGCGGCTTCTGGTCACCGGCGCGTTGACCGATCGATATCGTACTCTTTCCTGTGTGATAGCCTGTTTCGTTCGCGATTGAAGTGACGTATCGTCCTGAAGCGGAATCACGGACCCCGCCAGGAGAGTCGCCCATGCGTCTAATGCCCCTCATGCTTGCCGCCACGATGTTCGCCACGCCCGCGATGGCGGCGGACCTGACCGGCACGCTGCAAAAAATCAAGGAAACCGGCACGATCACGCTGGGTGTGCGGGACAGTTCGATCCCCTTCAGCTACCTTGATGACCAGCAGAAGCCGGTCGGGTATGCCATCGACATCTGTTATAAGATCGTCGATGCGGTGAAGCAGGAGCTGAAACTGCCCGACCTGAAGGTGCAGACGGTTTCGGTGCTGTCGTCCAACCGGATTCCGCTGATGGCGAATGGCACGATCGATCTGGAATGCGGATCGACCACCAATAATGTCGATCGCCAGAAGCAGGTCGCCTTCACCAACACCCACTATCTCACGGCGAGCATGTTCGTCGCCAAGAAGGCGTCCCATCTGACCACCGTTGAGTCGCTGGCCGGCAAGACCGTTGTCTCGACGGCGGGCAGTACGAACATCGTGCAGCTCAATCAGGCCAATGCCGCGCGCAAGCTGGGCATTACCGTTTTGGCCGCCAAGGATCATGCCGAGGCGTTCCTGATGGTCGAAACCGACCGAGCAGCGGCGTTCGTGATGGACGATATCATCCTGGCGTCGTTTATCGCATCCGCGAAGGACCCGTCGGCGTATGCATTGGGCGACGAAGCATTCTCGCTGGCCGAACCCTACGGGATCATGCTGCGGAAGGATGATGTCCCGTTCAAGGCATTGGCCGATAAAGCGACGTCCGATCTGTATCTCAGCCCTGAGGGCAAGGCGTTCTACGCGAAGTGGTTCCAGGCGCCGATCCCGCCAAAGGGCCTGAACCTGAACACGCCGATGTCCAAGGGTATGGTGCATGCGTATGCGCACCCGTCGGATAACCCCGACCCGGCGAGCTACGTCGAGTAACGCCCCAAACGCATGCTCCCATCTCGTTCCGGACGCGACGTGTCCGCCCCCCATCCGTCATGGCCCGGCTTATCCGGGCCACCTCTGCCATGGCGGTGATGCACGTCCGGCCCACGATGGCCAGGAAATGCCTGCCGGTAACCGGATCGCGCCGCGGCTCAGACCGTCATGCACCGTCACCAGGGCCGCGCCGTGGGCTATAATTGGAACTGGGGCATATTCTGGGAGCAGTCGCCCGAGGGCAACGGCACTTACCTGGACATGCTGGTCCAAGGCCTGGGAACGACTCTGCTGACGGCTGCCCTGGCCTGGATCATCGCCCTTGTCGTCGGCTCCGCCGTCGGCGTGCTGCGCACGCTGCCCGGAAGGACGGCGCCATTGGTCGCCAGCGCCTGGATCGAGCTGTTCCGGAACATGCCGCTGCTGGTGCAGCTTTTCCTCTGGTATTTTGTCTTTCCCGATCTGCTGCCTGCCCCCTGGGCGATCTGGCTGAAGCAGCTTCCCAATGCCTCGTTCGTCACGGCCGTGATCGGCATCGGCTTCTTCATGTCCGCCCGCGTGGCTGTCCAAGTCTCTTCCGGCATCGAGGCCCTGCCGCTCGGTCAGCGTGCCGCCGCGACGGCGCTGGGTCTGACCCCGGCGCAAACGTATCGCTACGTCCTGTTGCCGATGGCCTTTCGCATCATCCTGCCGCCGTTGACCTCCGAACTGCTGAACACCATCAAGAACACCTCGGTCGCGCTGACCATCGGTCTGGCGGAACTGACGGCGCGGGCGCGGGCGGTGCAGGAATTCTCGTTCCAGGTGTTCGAGGCGTTCACGGCGGCGACGTTGGCCTACCTGGCGATCAACCTGATCGCGACGTTGGCGGCGCGCTGGCTGGAATCGCGGGTCACGGTGCCGGGCTACGGCAAGGCATGAGCAATTTCGACTTCGAGATCATCGGCCGCAGTCTGGGATACCTGTTCTTCGAGGGCATGCGGTTTACGCTGACGCTGACATTCCTGGCGGCGATTGGCGGCGTCATTCTGGGGACCGGTTTGGCGATCATCCGCCTGTCCGGCGGCCGGGTTCTGTCAGCGGTCGCGGCCGGCTATGTCAATCTGGTGCGCGCGCTGCCGCTGGTCCTGGTGATATTCTGGTTTTACTTCCTGGTCCCGTATCTCGGGCAGTGGTTGACCGGTAGTTCCCGGCCGATTCATGTCGGTGGTTTCGCCTCCGCGTTGATCACGTTCATCGTGTTCGAGGCTGCGTATTTCTCGGAAATCATGCGCGCCGGCATCGCGTCGATTCCGCGTGGCCAGGCCGCCGCCGGGCTGGCGCTCGGGCTGACGCCGCTGCAGAGCATGCGTTATGTGATCCTGCCGCAGGTGTTCCGCATCATGCTGCCGGTGCTGCTGACGCAAACGATCGTGCTGTTCCAGGACACGTCGCTGGTTTACGTGCTGTCGATCACCGATTTCCTGGGCGCGGCCAGCAAGATCGCGCAGCGCGACGGGCGGCTGGTCGAGATGTACTCGTTCGCCGCGCTGGTGTATTTTGTCGTGTCTTTCGCGGCCTCCCGTGGCGTGCAACGCCTGCGGGCGCGCATCGCCGTGCCGCGCTGATCAGGGGTTTTTGATGTCCTCCACCGCCGAACCCGTGATCCGGATCGAACACGTCACCAAGTCGTACACGTCGGGGATGCCGGTGCTACGGGATGTTTCTTTAACGGTCGCGCGCGGTGAGGTCGTGGTGGTGTGCGGCCCATCGGGGTCGGGCAAAAGCACGCTGATCAAATGCGTGAACGCGCTGGAGCCGATCCAGCAAGGCCGCATCACCGTCGATGGCGAGCAAGTCGGCGGCAAGGGCGTCAACCTGCCGCGCCTGCGCGCCCGCGTCGGCATGGTGTTCCAGCATTTCGAACTGTTCCCGCATATGCGGGTGTTGGATAATCTGTGCCTGGCGCAGTGCAAGGTGCTGGGCCGTTCCCGTCAAGAAGCGGAATCCCGGTCAGAGGCGTTACTGGATCGTGTGGGGTTGAAGGCGTTCGCCGGGAAACACCCCGGCCAATTGTCCGGCGGCCAGCAGCAGCGTGTCGCGATTGCTCGGGCACTGGCGATGGACCCGGTGGTGATGCTGTTCGATGAGGCGACTTCGGCGCTGGACCCGGAGATGGTGTCCGAGGTGCTGGATGTCATGGTCGAACTGGCGCGATCGGGCATGACCATGATGGTGGTGACGCACGAGATGGGGTTTGCGCGGAAAGTGGCGCATCGGGTGGTGTTCATGGACCAGGGCGAGGTGGTGGAGGACTCGCCGACGACGGTGTTCTTCGAGGGCGCACAAAGCCCTCGGGCGCGGCAGTTTCTGTCGAAGATATTGACGTATTGAGGAAGGTTACCGGGCCAAGCCCGGCGGAACAGAGGCACAAAATTGCATAAGCCGCTTTATGTACACTCGCATTACGGGTCATAAATCCTGTTTCGCATGTGACGGTATTTGCAACCTGGAACTAAGCTGCGGCTACTTGGTCAGCCATCAGTACAATATTGATGCGCCCGGAGTGCGGGCCCTGGCGAGGGGGCTCGCCAGGGTATCGCCGGGTATCGAGACAAGGCACTGCGACCCGGGAATGGTCAGGCTGAGCGGACCCAGCCGATGGCCACTGTTTCAAGCGTGTTGATAGCCAAGAACATGGCTCTTTTATATTACTTGCGATGGATTTCTTGTGTCGATCCGTGACTTTCACGTATTTATTTGCAATGGGGGCACCACGGAGCCGCCGCCGCTACAGGAGCTTGCACTTTTTGAGGTGGTTGAGCAGGGGTTTGCACTGGAAGGGGTTTTGTGACCGGTGCGGGGGGTGGATTGGGTTTGGGGGTGTTCACCTGGGCAGAAGCCGTGTTGGCTGCGTTCATGAATGCGAGCAACGAGAGCACCGCGACGGTCAGACGTGTCATTATTGAAACCCTCTCTCATTCGACATTTATCAGATACCGGCCTGTCCGGATAATCTTCTGAGCAACGTATCCGAGGGTCTCGTCGGGTAGCAAGTATCCATCCGCCGAGTGACGATAACTGTGTTCAAGCCGCCCGGATGTTATTCCCCGAAAACCAATGCGGGATCGGCACGGCGTGCTTGGCCCGAGCTCAAAATCATAATAAAAACCGAACGATTGCATTTTACCAGGTGTCTGACTGAGGCTAGTCATACCAGGTTTCTGACACAGGCTGACCGACCGATCGGGTCCAGCTTGACCGATGTGCGCCATGCTCTGCCGCCGTCCAGACTGGCAAGGTCGGGCCTCGATCTGATTGAAGCGATTTATGATCAAAACGCAAATTGAGTGCGCCGACTTCTATCTTCCAGCTACATCGATACGATCACGCGCCGGGTCAACTCACTATCCTGCTTCATTGAGTCCCCTCGGTGCCTCTCTGTGGTGAATATATACCGCCGGTTGTTGTGGTTTTGTAAGGAGCAATTCGGGTTTGGAAGTGCGGGCCGGTTTGTGGGGGTGCAAAGATGTTTCACCACAGAGACACAAGGCACCGAGGCACAGAGGTTCTTCGAAATGGCGCGATTTTGGCCCGGGCCGACCTATCGGCGATGGAGCCGATCATCGCGCGTATCGTGGTTCCTCAAACCACTACGCGGCAGCGTCGCGAGCTCTGGTCTGATCGCGCCTGCCCGCCAAAATGCCATCGACCGAAATATCCTCATCCAATTCCGGCCAGTGGATGGCTTGCCCAAGCCCGATCAGTTCCCAATGCCGCCGCTGCTCAGGCGTGCCGTGCAACAAGCGAGGAAACCAAGCCAGTGGCACTGAAAGTTCGCGCCCATCGTCGAGCACCCCACGGAAGGCGTCGTCCGAAAAGGAAACGCTAATAGCCAGGGGTTCGGACTCGAGGGTTGAAGTGAGCATGCCACGCCTCCAGGAACGCGTGTCTATGTCTGGTCACGAGCCGAGGCAGGGCAGTGATCTCCGGTGCCGATCGGCGCTTGCCATTAGCCAATCCCACGCGGCTTTTTTCTCCAGAAACCGCGTGGATGTGTGGCGGCTCGCGCGGGTTGCCCTCGTCGCTGTAGAAGAAGAACCGATACCCATCAGCACGGAGAACGGTCGGCATATCATGTAGTCCGCTTTCGCACGCCGGCAATGACCTCGATGCCGTTTGGCTTGCCACGGCGCTCAAGCACCCTGTTGATTGCCTCGACCAGACGCTTCTGTAGGCTCTCGGTCGAGACAAGGCCGCCCGTCGCAGGCCAGACTGTCTGCGTTCAGAAACAGATCCAGGCCATTATCCGGATTTTCTATTTCCAGTTCACCGATCTCCACCGCCTGTTTCAGCAGCTCGTTCGGCAGATCGGAGGGGGCAAAATCGGCGTCCTGAACCAATAACGACAGATCAGCCATGACCGCCGGAAATTGCCTCCTGATGGCAGCCAAATGTTGCTTCGCCAATCCGACGACCCACGCCAGGTGCGTTGCGGGATCATCGCCCAACGGGCGCCCTTTCGTGGTGATGAACCACGTTCCGGTCCTGGCAATAACCGGGCGCCCCGTCGAACTGACCGACAGGATCTCGCCCTTGTTCGCCGCCTTCGTCGGCACTTCGCCGATCAAAGACCCAACAACATCAACCCCGAGGTCGTCGGCGAAAATCCTGAGCGTTGCCAAGGGCATGTGCGGCATAGCGGCTAAGCAGTCCTTTCACGGATCATACAGGTTCCCAATCGCTTCCTCGAAAAGACTATCATAAACCTCGCCGTCATCGAGACAAATCACGACGGACTCGTCTCCGCGCAGTCCAGCGGCACGCTTCAACGCATGCAATCGCGCTTTGACCTCATACTCGCTCAGGTCCAACTGAATAGCGATATAGGCACGATCCAAACGAGTGCGGGCGCAAGGCCGGTTACACGGCAATGGCATGGGTGCTCGGGTTCTGAGGTCGGGGGCATTCGGGTGGGGCCGCGGGAAAAGCCAAAGCAGACAAGGATCAAGAGTGACAGAAAAACCTTAACGGCCGGTTAACACGCCGCACAGACGGAGGCGGCCCGCACCCCTTACCTCGGCAGCAGCCCAGCCAGCCGATAACTGTCGATCAACCCGTCATACAGCGCGATATCCGCCCGGCTCCGCGCCATCAGTTGGGCGCCGGCTATGGCGGCGAAGATGGCGCGCGCCCGCGTCTCGCTTTCCGTCGCACTTACCACGCCCGCCGCGATCAAAACCCGGCCGAGCCACGCCACGTTGACGTCGGCGAAGGCCTGGACCTCCGTCTTCACCGCGTCCGGCAGATCGTCATATTCGGCGGCCATGAAGCTGCACAGGCACATGCGATTCCCGCTCTCGAGCGACGTGCGGAAAATGCCGGGATAGCGATGCAGGCAGCGGATCGGATCGGGTGACTCCGCCGATATCGCTTCAAGGTCGTCAACGATATCCTCCCAATAACGCTTCGCTACCGCCGCCCCGAGATCGGCCTTGCTCGGGAAATAATGGTATATGCTCGCGGCCTTGATACCCACCTCATCCGCGAGCGTGCGGAAATTCAGGCCGCTGTAGCCATGCGCCATGGCGGTCCGCTTGGCCGCCGCCAGAATCGCCTCTTTGGAACTCGTAATCACTGGGCTGCCCTCAACCTACCAAGTGGAAGATAGGGCTTGACGGTTCTAAGTTAAAGCCCTAACCGTTCCCTACCAATTGACAGGTAGGGACACCATCATGAACGCAGCACTCATCCATTCCGCCGGTTCGCCCGGTCTCCGCATCTTCACCTCGCCCTCCGCGTTCCCCAACCCGCAGCGCCTGCGCCTGTTCATGCACGAGAAGGGGATCGCCGATCAGTTCGAAGAGCGCATCTACAACATGGCGCCGGTGGGCGAGCAGCGGCAATGGCCGCATCTGAAGATGAACCCGTGGGGCGAGACCCCGACTCTCCAGTTGGCGGACGGCAGCTTTCTGGCCGAGACCGCCGCCATTGTTCGCTATCTCGACCAGTCCTACCCCGGGCGGAAGATCATGGGCGAGACGCCGTTGCAGCAGGGTCTCGACACCATGTGGGACAACCGCATTTGGGTGCATATCCTTTACCGGATCACCACGATGTTTCACGTCCAGCATAACGGCCTCGGTCCGAAGCTGGAACTGACCACCAATGCCGCCTGGGGCGAGCATTGCCGCAAAGAGGCGCTGGCGCATGCCGGCCTGGTCAACCAGCATCTGTCGGACGGACGCGACTGGATGCTCGGCGGCGACGCGCCGACTTTCTCGGATATCACGCTGGCAACCGCGATCGCGTTTTCCAAGTTTCCGGTCAACGCCACCCCGCTGGACGAGCGGTTCGAGCATCTGGATGCGTTCTGGCGGCGCTGGCAGCTTCGGCCTGGCTTCCAGTCGGCTTATGCTGATCGCAACAGCGGCGTGGCGGAGTTGGATAATCAGGGCTAACGGAAACGCATGTAATCGCGATCTGACCTCACTCCGGTCCCATTGGATCGCGGTCAGGCCGGAACCGGGAAACCGCCGCGCCGATGCCGCGGAACGTCGGTTTTTCGAACGGCACAGGTGCGGCGTCAGTTCAGCTCCGAGCTGACTTGCCGCCGCGCCGGCGCGGTCACCGGCAAGGATCAGCACCACGGAACGTCCGGACTGCCCCCCGAAGCGTGCAACGCCCGATCGGGAGGTACGTCATGACTCATGTTGGGCCTGCTTCCATCGTCGCGGACGCAGCTTATCCGATAAAAGTAAATAAATGCTTAACGGGATCGAACAATACAGGGATTCGGGCCGCGCGAGTCCTCTCGTCCTCTCGGTGGAATCCGGCGATCCGTTGCAAATCAATCCCGCGTATCTCAGGACTTATCCTTGCAAATCGAAAACCTGACGTTCAATTTGCAAGGATGCTGACCCGTCGCGTCCAAGCCGGACCACTTCTGAGCTCGTCACGTCCCCCGCCGTCGCGTTGCTCGGTCGGCGTCAGGTCGCAAGACCAGCCTCGCGCGGGCGATCGGGGAAACGACGCGCTCAATCTACACCGCGCGGCGCTTCGTGGTTTACGGTGGGGACGATCCTGTGCCGTTGGACAACGATGTCCAGGCCATCGGGCTGACGGCACTGGCGGGATTGTTGCGCGAGGAAGGTTGATCGCGCCCGTTACAGCACCAACTCGAACCGGGTCATCTGTTCCAGCGATCCTTCGAACCACGACACGATGGCTGCCTCACGCTTGCCGACGAACACCGGCACGCCGTCCTCCAGCACCATCGGCATATCATGGCCCGGCACCAGCAGTGTGCCCGGGCGCTGCCGCCACAGCGTCCACATGGTGTCGATCGAGGCAGCGGTGACGGCGGGATCGTAGGTCATGTCCGCCGCCCGGGTCAGCAACTCGATCCGGTTCTTGGCGGCATCGCCGGTGAACAGAATATCCCGGTCATTCCCCGACAGCATGAAAATCAGATGCCCCGGCGTATGCCCCGGTGCGTCATACGCCAGCATCCCCGGCAGCACGGTGTCGCCATGCCTGATCCGCTTCAACTGAGGCGATCCGGCCAGTTCTCGCACATAAAGCTCCGGCACTGGCGTGCTGCCCCAGGGTTCCTTCACCGACCAGTCCAGTTCCTCGCCGCCGATCCATATGGTCGCCTCCGGAAACAGCACCCAGTTGATCGAGTGGTCATGATGCGAGTGGGTCAGCACCACGTCCGTCACGTCGGCCGGAGTCAGCCCGTGCCGCTGCAAACCGGCGATCAGGTTGGCGCGGTGGCTGAACGTGCCGCAATCGACCAGCGCGACCCGGCCGTTGCCCCGCAGCAGGACGATGGTGCTCCAACCCAGGCCGCCATGGCAGACGGACTTCCCCGGATAACCCTGAACCAGAATGTCGAGTTGATAATCTTGCATGTTCGTTTCCCACCCCAGCGCGTTGTTCCAGCCGATATCGCGGATCGGACGGGCGGGCAACCGCCGCTATCCTGGTGGTTGTCTCGGGCTGGCGTTGCTGAGACAATCCAGCCGATCGACTCGAAGCATCCGGTCAGACGGACCTTCGCAGACGCGATCGTCAATGTGGCCTCAATCACTGGAAAATGGATACAGACTGATGGATATCGCAGCCATCACCGCCGACTATGTGGACCCGGTCCGGCAGTTGCTGACCTTCGGCGAATCCACAGAGTTTAATCACAAAAAATGGCCCGACTACGTTACGCGGTTCGGGTTTGGCCCTGAACATACCGACGCGTTGATCCGCATGGCCTGTGACGCGCAATTAAGCGCACTCGATCGCGAGGCTATCGAAGTCTGGGCGCCCCTTCATGCATGGCGCGCCTTGGGACAGTTGCGCGCCGAGGCAGCGATCGAACCGCTGTTGGCACTCTTTGATCCGTCCACGATCGACGATGATTGCATTATCGAAGTCCCCGAGGTGTTCGGCATGATCGGGCCGGCCGCGATGGCGCCTTTGGCCGCTTACCTGGCGGATCGGTCGCATTTGGAATGGTCGATGGTCGCGGCCATGTCAGGGGTCGCCGCGATCGTGGAACGACATCCGGAGTATCGCGACGTCGGCATCGAGATCGTGACCAAAATGCTGCCACAGCGCCGGAACGAAAGCAAAGTTGTCATCGGTGCAGCCGTATCGAGATTGGTCGAACTGAGGGCCGTCGAGGCGATTGATGCGATTCGCGCGGCCTTCCGTCGAGGCGCTGTCGAGAGCCTCTTCCATGGCACCCTGGAATCTGTCGAAATTGCACTGGGATTGAGGGAGCCCCGCCCGAACAAGGCCCCCCGCGATTCACGCGCTGATGGCGGCCGGCTCGGGCTTTCGGCGGACAGTCATTGGGAAGGGGATATCCGTTTATTACAGAAACGCCAGGAGGTTGGACGCAACGACCCTTGTCCGTGCGGCAGCGGCAAGAAATACAAGAAGTGTTGCCTGTAAAAACCAACGCCCTGAATCGGAGGTTTGACACGACGATGGCGAAATCGATGAAAGTGCCGAAGGGGTCGGAAGACTCGTTCGCCAGGCTGGCCGCGCTGACCGACACGTTTTGCACGGAGCATCTGAACGCGGAATATGGCGAACTGGCCCGTTTTGCGATTGCCGGTCTGTGCCGCAAGCGGCCCAGCCCACTCACCAGCGGCAATCCGCGCACATGGGCCTGTGCGGTTCTGTACGCTCTTGGCCAGGTCAATTTTCTGCATGACAAAGCGTCGAAGCCATACATGGCGATGGCCGAACTGTGCGGACATTTCGGGATCGGCGCCAGCACCGGCGGCAACAAGGCCAAGCTGGTGCGAGACGCGTTGGGCATCGGCCAGTTCGATCATACCTGGACCCTGCCGAGCCGTCTGGGCACCAGTCCGACGGTGTGGCTGATTCGGGTTGATGGCTTTGTCGTTGACGCGAGGGGGCTGCCGGTCGAGATGCAGGAAGCCGCGGTCGCGAAAGGACTGATCCCGTTCGTCCACCAATAAAGCAACCAGGGCTGTGACGCGCCGGTCCTGGCCGTTGCGATCGGTGCGCTATCCGCGTTCCGCCGCCTTAACGCGCTGCCACCCGGCCTCCAGTTCGTCCAGTGACAAATCCCGCATGCTCTTGGCGTCCGCTTCGAAGGCACTTTCCATGGCATTGAATCGGCGGGAGAATTTCTCGTTCGCGTGACGCAGGCACGCCTCCGGGTCCAGGTTCAGCTTACGCGCCAGATTGGCCAGGACGAACAGCATATCGCCGACCTCATCCGTCAGCCGCACCGGATCGGCGTCTGAGAGTTCGGCCTTCAGCTCCTGAATTTCCTCGTCCAATTTGGCCAGAACCTGGTCCGCATCCGGCCAGTCGAACCCAACCCGAGCGGCTCGGTTTGTCAACTTCAGCGCGCGGGTCAGGGCAGGGAGGCCGACCGGGACTCCGGCCAGTGCACCGGTCTGCTTGCGGGCGGCCCGTTCCGCCGATTTCTGCACTTCCCAGGCGGCGGTCTGGGCGGCGGCATCCCTTGCCGCCGCGTCCCCGAAGACGTGAGGATGCCGGCGGATCATCTTGTCGGTGATGCATTTGGCGATGTCGGCGAAGGCGAACTGCCCGGCTTCCTCGGCCATGCGGGCGTGATAGACGACCTGGAACAGCAGATCGCCAAGCTCGTCGGGCAGGGCTGAAAAATCGCGTTGGGCGATGGCGTCGGCGACCTCGTAGGCTTCCTCGATCGTGTAGGGCGCGATTGTCTCGAAGGTTTGCAGCTTGTCCCAGGGACAGCCGGTGTCCGGGTCGCGCAACGCGGCCATGATGTCGAGCAGGCGGCGGAGTTCGTTTTCGGCGGTTTGGGTCATGGCTCGCGGATACGGGACCGGCCAGCCGGATGCAAGGCGTTTGCGGGCGTGATATCGAGGTCGGATGGAAGATGACGATGACGAAGGCCCGCCCAAACTGCCCGGCGGCAAATTCTACATGACGCCGGAGGGTCACGGTCGCCTCAAAGCGGAACTGGCCGCTCAGCGGACCGAACGGCACCGGGTGGTGGAGATCGTTGCCTGGGCCGCCAGCAACGGCGACCGCAGCGAGAACGCCGATTACAAGGAAGGCAAGCGCCGGCTGCGCCAGATCGACGGGCGGCTGCGCTTCCTGATGAACCGCATCGCGCATGCCGAAATCGTCGATCCGGCTGAACAGGCCCAGCGCGACCGCGTGTTCTTCGGGGCGACCGTAACCTATGTCACCGAACGCGACGAGGAAGTCACCGTGAGCATTGTGGGCGTGGACGAGGCGGATATGGGGGCCGGCAAGATCAGCATCGGCTCCCCGGTCGCGCTGGCGCTGTTGCGGGCGCGGCGCGGCGACGAAGTGTCCGTCCGGACGCCGCGGGGACCCGAGATGCTGGAGATCGTGAATATCCGCTATCCGGATAGGCGAGCCGCCCCGTGATCGACAACCGCGCGGATCGGTGAGACGTTTCCTGCCAAACCGGGCGCTGGCCCCCTCAGCAACAAATGGCTTCACCTATGGTGGAACTGCCAACCGGCCTCTGGTCATAGTGGAACCCCGGAATGGATCGTTTGTTGCGGCCTTTCGGTTAGACCCCGGGACGGCGGACGTTCGGAGATTATGGCAATTCATCGATGGCTAAGTGTGATACCCTGGGGCAGTGGTAAGGGTGTTCAGATGGTTGATGTGAGACAATGATCGGATCGTCGGATAGGATTACCGCAATACGGATTGCTGGCTTCAAATCGGCGATTGCGCCCGTGACAGTCAATCTCAAAGGGATCACGATCCTGGCCGGCGCGAACAGCGCGGGCAAGAGTACGATGATGCAGCCGTTGCTGCTGCTCAAACAGACGCTTGAGAAGGCTTTCGATCCAGGCGCTTTGGCGATCGACGGACCTTTGGTTCGGTTCACCAGTGCGGAGCAGTTTTTCTCGCATGGGCCGTCGAAGCAGGCGTCGCCCTCGTTCGAGGCGACTTATTTTCATAACGAGGATTACGTTTCTTTTTTGTATGGCCGATCCCGTGTTAGCGGGGTTGATCTTGAAACCATGGCATTTTCCCATCAGGCGAGGAAGTATGTCTGGAAGAATGGGCAAAGGCTGGGCGACGACGAAGTTAATGGCTTGGCGGCTGCGTTTTTCGGGAAAGATGAAGTAAAGGAATTTACGCGTTTTTTGATAGAGAAGCCGGGGGGCATCCAGGTGGGCCTTGCGCGCTCTGTATTTGCCGCTGGGGTTGCCGGCGAGAGTCAAAATTTAGGTATAGGATTTTCATTATTTGATCCAGCAGCGGCGATTTTGGTCGAAGCGAGCAATCTCATTCACCTTCCCGGTCTGCGTGGCAATCCGGAGCGGACTTATCTGATTAGTGCAAATGGACCAAAATATCCCGGCAATTTCAATGACTACGTTGCCAGCATTATCCATCGTTGGAACATCGATAAAGACGGACGTCTAAAGGACCTCGAAAAATCGCTAAAACGTCTGGGCCTCACCTCGCGTGTGACGACGCAGGCCATCGACGATACCCGAGTCGAAATCAAAATCGGCCGCCTTCCGGGGCCGGCTCGGGGTGGTATGCGCGACACTGTCAATATCGCGGACGTCGGCTTCGGTGTTTCGCAAACATTGCCGGTTCTGGTTGCGCTGCTGGCGGCAACATCGGATCAGCTTGTATTTGTGGAGCAACCAGAAATTCACCTCCATCCTCGTGCGCAGGTTGAGATGGCGGAATTGCTCATCGAGGCCTCGCAACGAGGGGTCAGGCTGGTTGTGGAAACACACAGCAGCCTGTTGATATTGGCTTTGCAGGCAGCGATTGCCGAACAACGTGTATCACCCGACCACATCTCCATGAATTGGTTTACCCGCGATGCAGGCGGGCAGACCGTGGTTGCGGAAGCGGAGCTTGGCCAGGATGGCAGCTATGGCGACTGGCCGGTCGATTTTGAAAATATCGAAATGCAACTACAGGATCGCTATATGACCCTGGTGGACCGGCTGCGTGCCGGTCAGTAAACCGCCGCGCAAGGCCCGAGTGTCCCGTGTCCTTGTCGTCGATGCATCGGTTGTCCGGGCTGCCGGGTCTTTGGAGGCGATCGAGCCGGTGCCCGCCATATGCCGAGATCTTCTGTAGACGATTCTGGAGGTCTGTCATCGCGCGTGCGTCAGCGACGCATTGCGGGAGGAGTGGCGGCGTCACCTCTCTCGGTTTAGCCGTACCTGGTTGCAGTCTATGTATGCCCGGCGGAAAATCGTCTCCCTGCCAACTGAACCGAATGCCATTCTACAAGCCAGAGGGCTCTCCGAGAATGAACAGGAAGCATTGATAAAGGATATACATTTGGTCAAAGCGGCCATTGCCTATGACAAAATAATCATGTCTCTGGACGATCGTACACATAGAATTCTCCGGAAGATCGCGGATCAAAACCCGGGTCTCGTTGAACTATCGTGGATCAATCCCACCACGAATTTCAAATTAACGAAGGAATGGCTTCATGAGACGGCCGCCGCCGATCCGGCTTGGCTGATTATTCCCGCGAACCGGCCGAAATCGTCCAGGCGTGGCCATCGCCAACGCCCCGGCGAAGGCGGCTAGCGGCCCGAAACCACTACGCCCCGACCAATCCCCGCGCGAAATCTTCCGCAACGAATGGCCGCAAATCCCCGGCTTTCTCCCCCACGCCAACCGCGTGAACCGGCAGCCCGTATGTCTCCGCCAGCGCCACCACGATGCCGCCACGAGCGCTGCCGTCCAGCTTGGTGACGACAAGCCCGGTCACCGCCACCATCTCCTTGAACACCTTCACCTGCTGCATCGCGTTCTGTCCGGTCGTTGCGTCCAGCACCAGCAACACCGAGTGCGGCGCCGTCACATCCTGCTTGCGCAGCACGCGGATCATCTTCGCCAGTTCATCCATCAGCGCGGCTTTGTTATGCAGCCGCCCGGCCGTATCGATCAGCAGCACGTCGCAACCGGCCTCGGTCGCTTGCGTCAGCGCATCGAACGCCAGCCCGGCCGAATCCCCATTCGGCGGACCCGCGATCACCGGCGTCCCCGTCCGTTCGCCCCAAATCTGCAATTGTTCCACCGCCGCCGCCCGAAACGTGTCGCCGGCCGCCATCATCACGCGCTTGCCCTGCTCGTGGAACGCCAGCGCCATCTTGCCGATCGTCGTGGTCTTGCCGGAGCCGTTCACCCCGACCACCAGCACCACATGCGGCTTGAGCAACGGGTCAAGCGCCAAGGGGATGGCGACCGGCCGAAGGATCTCGGCAATTTCTTCCGCCAGCGTCTGCTTGATCTCCTCGTCGGTCACTTCGCTGCCGAACCGGGACCGCCGGAACGAGGCGATGACGCGGCGCGCCACCTCGGTCCCGAGGTCGGCGGAAATCAGTAATTCCTCCAGTTCCTCTAAAGCCTCATCGTCCAGGCGGCGTTTCTTGAAGACCGCGGTAATACCGCCCGCCAGTTTTTGAGTGCTGCGCGAAAGCCCATCTTTCAGGCGCGAGAAAAAACTACCAAGCGCCATCAGGCGGCCTCCGCCAATAACATGTCTTCAGTGGAACCGGTCACAATCGCGCGCACCAGCCGGCCGGCGGTCAGCGGTTGCGCCAATCGCACCGGCGCGAAATGTTCGGTGTGGCCGGATGCGTCCGACTCTGTCAGCAACGACACCATTTGGCCAACCTGACCCGCAAAGAAACGACCGGCCGCGACAGCGCCAGCCTCCCGCAACGCCGCCGCCCGCGCTTTACGCACCGGCTTTGCCACCGCGGGCATCCGTGCGGCCGGCGTGCCGGGGCGTTCGGAGTATGGAAATACATGCAGATAGGGCAGGGCCGCCTCTTGTACGAACCGCAACGTATCGTCGAATAAAGCGTCGGTCTCGGTCGGAAAACCGGCGATCAGATCGGCACCAATCGCGATCCCCGGCCGCAAATCCCGCGCCCGCAGCACAACCGCCATCGCGTCGGCCCGCAAATGCCGCCGCCGCATCCGCTTGAGAATGAGATCGCTGCCAGCCTGTAGCGACAGATGCAAATGCGGCATCAGACGCGGCTCCTCGGCGATCAGCCGCCAAAGATCGTCGTCGATTGCCGCCGGATCGATCGACGACAGGCGCAACCGAGGCAGTTCCGGCACCGCCAACAAGACCCGCCGGATCATCTGCCCGAGCGAAGGCGCGCCGGGTAAGTCCGGCCCGTACGAGGCGACATCGACGCCCGTCAGCACAACCTCTTGATAACCGGAGGCCACCAGTGTGCGCACCTGATCGGCGATAACCCCGATCGGCACCGACCGGTTCGGCCCGCGCCCGAAGGGAATGATGCAGAACGTGCAGCGATGGTCGCAGCCCTGCTGCACCTGCACGAACGCCCGTGCCCGGCTGGCGAATTCGGTCACAAGATGCGCCGCCGTTTCGCGAGCGACCATGATGTCCGACACCGCCGAACCGGCGCCGGGCAACCAGCTTTCCGGCTTCAACTTGTCGTCGTTGCCCAAAACGCGGTCCACGTTCGGCATCGCCGCCCAGGATGCGGGATCGATTTGCGCGGCGCATCCGGTCACGACGATCCGCACGCCCGGCCGTTCCCGAGCCACCTTTCGGATGGCCTGCCGCGCCTGCCGTTCGGCCTCCGCCGTCACGGCACAGGTGTTGACGATCACGGTATCGGTCACAGTGGCGGACAGCCCGCGCATGACCTCGCTTTCGTAGGCGTTCAGGCGGCAGCCGAAGGTGAGAATATCGACGGTCATGCCATGATCCCGGAGAACGACACAGCCACGGGGCCCGTCATCAGCACATGCCCGTCGTCGCGCCACTCGATTTCCAGTTCGCCGCCATCGACGATCACACGGGCGCGCCGGTTGGTCAGGCCGCGCCGCACCGCGTTCACCAATGTCGCGCAGGCTCCCGACCCGCAGGCCAGCGTCAGGCCCGCCCCGCGTTCCCACACTTTCAGGCGGATCGTCTCGCGATCGACGACCTGCGCAAACCCGACATTCACGCGCTGAGGAAACAGTTCATCGTGCTCGAACTTCGGGCCAAGCTCCGTCACGGCGACCGCCTCCAGATCGGCGACGAAGAAGGTCGCGTGCGGGTTGCCCATGCTGACTGCCGCCGGTTCGCCCGGAAGGTCCAGCCGCAGCGTGTCCATCGGCCGGGCCAACGGAACATCCGCCCAATCGGTCCGGGCAGGCCCCATATCGACCTGGATCAACCCGTCGGTTCGGCGCCGCGATGGCAGTTCGCCGGATATGGTGCGGATCGTGACGGCGTCCTGGCCACTCTCGCGGGTCAGGATGTCGGCGACGCAGCGGGTGGCGTTGCCGCAGGCGCCGGCCTCCGACCCGTCGGGATTGTAGATCCGCATGAAGGCGCCGGGCTCGATAACGATCAGTTGGTCGCAGCCGATCCCGGTGTGGCGATTGGCCAGCGCGGCGGCTTTGGCCGGCGTGATGCCGAGCGATTTCGCACGCCCGTCCAGGATGACGAAGTCGTTGCCGCAGCCATGCATCTTCACGAACGGGATGGTCATGGCGCGGATATAGAGAAACTCGCCCGGCTGCGCCATGTCCGGCATGACATGGCAGGGCAACCGGGTGAACGTGCGAATCGTGATAACAGCAGTTCTCGATTGAGCCCCGGACGCCACTTTCGCCATGATGACGCTGTTAACGGCGCTCGTTACGATAGAACGAGAACGGCTGCGTGGTAACATGCTGGATGGTGACCGATGCATCGGCCGGCCCCGATGATGCTCCGGTTGGCCGCCGCGCATGCGAAAGCGCCCCCGGAATCAGAGGGTGCGAGGCCTATCCGTGAAGACGGGACTCAGGGAGGGGCAGTTGCCAGCAGCGGATCGAACGGATCCGAAATGGGCAACTCGCCGATCATGTATCCGAGTACCTGGCGAACCGTCTCCGGCGGCGGATGCCTCCAGGCAAAGCTCCAGGTGTCAGGCTTCTTGTCCCGCTCTTTTTGAAACGAAGTCTCGCGGTATTGCCGTATTTTAAACAGCGTCGTGAAACTGCCACCGTAGTTCATGAGCGTGTCGGATATCTGGTTCCAGAATGAGCCTGTGCAGAAACTGGGAATGATGGCGAGGTCCATGCAGATCGCGAGGACGGTGCGGCCGAGCGGCCGGCGGCGCACCTCGGCGTCGAGTTCCTCCGGAGTCGGGATGCGGAGATCGTCAGGATCGAACCCGGGGCGTTTGGGCGCTTTTTCGTCACCGCCGGGCTGGCCCGGTTCGGCTCGATCACCGGGGCCATCACTGGCCGTCTCTCCCGAATTCGGCGCCCCTTTTTGCGGTTCCGCTGGCGGCTTGGCCGGCGGGCGCTCGCGCGCATACACAAACCCGATCTCGCGGCCTTTTGCGGCGCGGGCCAGCAGGTAACGCTCCAATGCCATCGCGCGCAGGATACCGCGCTGGAGCCGGGCGAGTATGATCGGCAGGGAATAAGTACCGCAAACCCCGGCCAGGGCAGCAAATTCCAACCTGGCGGCGCCAACCGGCACCGTCTCGACGAGGCGGCGGCCGTGACCGAGCAGAACGCGGACGACATGCAGCAGGGCGGCGAGGCGCTCCGGCATAGTGCGGCCGGTCCGGTCCTGTTCGGGATCGGGTGTGGCCGGCCGGGTCATGGTTGGCGCCGTATGCTCCATGTTTGTGAACTAACATAAACGTTAGAATATGTCAACCCTGGAGTACATTATACCAGCGGCTCTCAGTTTCGACCGGCCGGCCCAAACCGCCATGACGCGAGGAGGCGTCACTCAGGCCCGTTAGTATAACATGGCGCGCGTGATAACGACTTGTGCCGACGGGCTTCATCGGGTCGGCACGGGGAAGCAGCGGAACCGGTTCGAGCAGCGGTCTGATGCGCCCGGTACACGGTTCGGCGCCGGGCTTTACCCATGCTGCTGGCGCGCCATCTCCCGCAATCGGAATTTCTGTATCTTTCCGCTCGGGGTGCGTGGCATGTCCGCGACAATTTCCAGCCGCTCGGGGATGTATTGCCGGGCCATGCTTTGCGCGTTGAGATATGCGCTCATTTCGGCGAAGGATAAAGTCGAGCCATCTCGTGTTTTGACGAACGCGCAGGCGCGTTCACCCAAACGCGCATCCGGGAATCCCACCACGGCCACTTCCGCGACCGCCGGATGGCGGAACAGCAGATTTTCCACCTCCACCACCGGGATATTTTCGCCGCCCCGGATAATGATGTCCTTGGATCGCCCGGCAATCCGGATGTAGCCGTCCTCCATCCGCGCGAGGTCGCCCGTATCGAACCAGCCCTCGGCATTGGTGTTGTCCAGTTCCGGCCGCTTCAAATAGCCGGCGAAATTGGAGCAGCAGCGCACCTGGAGCTGCCCGAGTGCGCCGGCCGGCACGATGCTGCTGTCTGGATCGACCACGCGCAGCTCCACGCCGGGCAGCGGACAGCCGTCGGTGGAGATCGCTTTTTCTTCAGGATCATCCAGCCTTGTTGTCGTCACCGCGCCATTTTCCGACATACCCCAGGCCGATATGATGGCGGCACCGAGTGTTTGACGCGCTTTGGCCACCAGCGCCCGCGGGATGGGCGCGCCGGCGGATGCGAAAACCCGCAGACTGTCGATCACCGTTCCGGTGTGTTCAACGTAATCAGTCAGATCGTTCAGGAACGGCGTTGCACCCAGCGTAACGGTTGCCCGTTCCTGCACGATCTGGCGAGCCATTTCGGGGGCCGCGAACACGTCTTGCAGGACCGCGGTGCAGCCCAGCATCACCGGTAACATCAGCCCGTACAAGAAACCAAGTTGATGCGCCATGGGCGACGGCATGTGGATCACGTCATCCGCACCCAGGCGCAGGCGTTCGGCAAAGGGCACGAGATGCGACAACAATGTGTTCGACGTATGCAGTACGCCCTTCGGCTCGCCGGTGGTGCCGCTGGTGTACAGAAGCTGCATGACGTCATCGGGGCCTAAGCTGTTCGCGGGGCATCCGGCCGGCACCAGCAGCGCATCGAACGGCTCCGCGTCAGGCGTCTCACCGCCGGCGGCGAAGACATGCTGTAATGCCCGCAACCGATCCCGCATGCCGGCGACCATGGCGGCATAGTCGAAGCCGCGAAACCGGGCCGGAACGACCATGACTTTTGTCTCGGCCAGGGCCAGCATGAAGCCGAGTTCGCGTTCGCGGAAAATCGCCATCAGCGGGTTGCTGACCGCGCCGGCCTTCAAACACCCGAGATGCAGGACCGTAAATTCCCACCAGTTAGGTAACTGGAACGAAACCGTATCGCCGGGATTAATGCCGCGGGCTCGCAGATTTCCGGCGATGGAATCGGACAGAAGGTCGAGTTCACGGTAACTGATCCGCCGTTCCGCGGCCGTTCCATCCGATCGGATCGCCACGACGGCCGTCTTATCGGGAGTCGCCGCGACCGCCCTGGCCAGGTGATCAAGCAGCGTCTGATCCCGCCAATCTCCGCGCGCAACCATCAGCGCTCGCCTCGCCAGCAGCCTGTCTCGATCGTATTGCATGTCGTCCTCGTTTCTTGTTTTTAGTTGCGATTCAAATGTTGCACGGCAATCTTTCCGGCTTTTTCCCGAGCAACGATCAGCTTCATGATCTGCGCGGTGCCGTCGCCGATCTCCAACCCCATCACATCGCGCAGTCGTTGCTGATGCGGCAGGTCCATCGACCAGCCGTAATGGCCATGTGTCAGCAAGCATTGATGGATGACATCGACAGCGGTTTTCGGTCCCAGCCATTTGCACATCGCGGCGTCTGCCGTGTGCGCCTCGCCCGCATCGCGCAAACTGAGTGTGTGATAACAAAGCTGCCGAACGGCCGCGATCATGCCCTCGCCCTCGGCCAGTGGGAAACTGACGCCCTGATATTGCGCCAGCGGCGCACCGAATGCCGGTCGTTCCGTTACGTACGCCCAGCTTTCATCCAATGACGCCTGCGCCGAAGCAATACATTGCAATCCAATCAGCGCTCGGCTGTAGTCAAAACCTTGCATGACTTGCACGAAACCAAGTCCTGCGGCCGCCAGCATATTGGAAGCCGGGACACGAACGTCGTCGAAGAAGATCGAGCCGCGACCGACGGCTTTGCTGCCCAGGTCGTTAAAGCGCGATGTGGCAATGCCCGGCGTGTCCATCGGCACCAGAAAGGCCGAGACGCCTCGCGCCCCACTGTCCGGTGCACCGGTGCGGGCGAAGACGATCGCGACGTCGGCCTGATCGGCCATGCTGATCGAGGATTTCTCGCCGTTCAGCACATAACAATCGCCATCCCGCCGCGCTGACAAGATCAAATTCGCCGCATCCGACCCGCCGCGAGGTTCTGTCAGTGCGAGGGCGGACAGCGCTTCACCAGACACAATGCGAGGCAACCACGTTGCCGCCAGCGCTTCGGACGCGTGCCGGGCGATGATCTGGCCGTTCAGCGAGGCCAGCAGCGGCACATAAGCAACGTTCAGGTCGGCGTAAGCAATGGCCTCCATGACGATGCCGGCGGTGACACTTGGCGCGCCCAGGCCGCCGAAACGCTCCGGCAGATCGACGCCGATCAAACCCAGCGCACCCATCTCCCGAACCAGGACGCGGTCGATCTGTCCCGTGGTTTCGCGCTGCATGAAGTCCGGCGCGATCCGGTCAGCCGCAAAACGACGCGCGACCTCCTGGAAGGCGCGCTGCTCCTCCGAGAAAATCACTGATACCGCCGGAAATCGGGTTCGTTGCAGGCATTGACGCCTTCACGGACTATGCCCTCGCCGCTGCCGATCGCGACCTTCTCTTTCAGACCGCGCATATGTTCCCCCTTTATCGCTGGCCAACTTGGATGTGGCAATGGTATGTCATATCTATCGACGCCTGACAAGCAGGATATGGCAATCTATTGATGGATATGATCGACACGCTCCCTTCGGCGACCGACGCAGCCCGGTTCGACACAGCCAACCGGCTGTTTCTGCGGCTATACCAGGCATCCAACCTGCTTCACAAAACCGGCACCAAGGCCGTCAGCCACTATGGCGCCACCACCCAGCAATGGGCCGTGCTCGGTGCCCTGTCCCGCCCAGCCGCCCGGGATCATGGCCTGACGGTTAAGGAATTGCTGGCGTTCCTGATGGTCAGCCGGCAAAACCTGACTGCGGTGCTAGATCGCCTGGAAACCGCCGGACTGGTCGAACGCACCCGCATCGCCGGAGACGGCCGCCTGCGCCACATTCGCCTGACATCGCAGGGCGTGGACACGTGGCGCGCCATGCAGGACAGCATCCGCACCTACTACGACACCGCCCTGTCCGGCTTCCCAACCGAGGACGTCGTCCAGCTATTCCGCCTGTTGGACAGGCTCAAAACCGGTCTGGCAAGAATTGCCGGCGACTGATCACCCCGGTTCGATTGGCATCCGGGCGATGCTGAGCCACGCGACGGGAGTGCCCGCGCCCTCGGCTGCCTTGGCCGCCGGCATTGCAACGTCCCAGTCCGCCGCGATGAACCGCCGGCCGCTGACGGTCGCGGCCTCGTTCGAGACCAGCCACAGCAACGGCGGCAGCATGATCTCCGGCCGCAACATTTTCGAGCGGTCCCCGGCATCGCCCACCAGCGGCGTGTCGGTGACACCGCCCGGCACCAGCACGTTCGCGGTGACACCGGTGCCGGCCAGATCCGCCGCCAGCACGGCCATCGATGATTCCGCGGCGGCCTTGCTGGAGCCGTACAGAAGATACCCCTCCCGCACCATCGTCCCCAGGCTGGTCGTAACAGTAATGATCCGGCCGTGGTTCGCCTTCAGCATGTGCGGCAGCACCGCGCGAGACATCATGATCGGCGCCGTCGCGTTGACGGTCAGGAAGCGGTTCCACTGTTCGGGAGTCACCTCCCAAAAGCGGATTGGGTTGCGGCGCTGGTCATCGCGGATCGCGGCCTGGCCGATACCGGCGTTGTTGATCAGCACATCGATGCGGCCGAACGCGCTGAGCGTTTCCGCAACGATCCGATCGAACGAGTCAGCCTGCGCCAGGTCGGCGGCGACGGGTTTAATCGGGGCGGGCAGGGTGCTCAACGCCTCGGCGTTGCGGTCCACCGCGACGACATCGAAGCCGGCTTCGGACAGGCCGATGGCCATGGCGCGTCCCATGCCGCTCGCGGCGCCTGTGACGATGGCTGTTTGTCTGGATGTTGGCATTGTTGGTTCCTCCCGCCCGCGAGTGTGCGGCAAACCGGACGGACTGCCAAATCGGCATCATCCCGGGCACCGATGCCTTTACAAATCCATCACGAACAGCGATTCTGCCGCCAACTTCAATCGCCCGGTCGTTGATGCGACCGAGCGATTTTTGATAAAAGGGAGATAATTCGTGGCTTCAGCGGTTGAGCGGTCGGCTATGCGGAAAATCTATTGGCGGCTGCTGCCATTTCTGGTTTTCACCTATCTGCTGGCCTACATCGACCGGATCAATGTCGGCTTCGCCGCCCTGACCATGCGTGGCGATCTGCATATGAGCGCCACCGAGTTCGGTTTTGCCTCCGGCATCTTCTTCTGGGGGTATTTCCTGTTCGAGGTCCCCAGCAACATCATCATGGAAAAGGTCGGCGCGCGCATGTGGATCGCGCGCATCATGATCACCTGGGGGCTGATGGCGGGTGCGACCGCGTTCGCCACCGGTGTCAACAGTTTCGCCGCCGTGCGCTTTTTACTGGGGCTGGCGGAGGCCGGGTTCTTCCCCGGCATCATCCTGTATTTCACCTATTGGTTCCCGCACTACCATCATGCCCGCATCATGTCCGGCTTCCTGATCGGACTGCCGGTGGCGGTGGCCATCGGGGCGCCGGTCTCCACCGCGATGTTGTCACTGGACGGGCTGTACGGCCTGCATGGCTGGCAATACATGTATATACTGGAGGCGATTCCGACGATCCTGTGCGGCATCGTTGTCCTGTTCGTGCTGACGGATAAGCCCGATCAGGCGAAGTTCCTGACGGTTGAGGAACGGAGCTGGCTCGCCGGGCAGTTGGCGTCGGAACGCACGGCCAAGGATGCTGTGGAGACCCTGAGTGTCTGGAAGTCGTTCTATGACCCGCGCGTGTTGCTGCTGTCGCTGAACTACTTCGGGATTATCACCGCCAGCCTGGGGATGCTGATTTTCATTCCGCAGATCATTAAATCGATCGGTGTTACCAGCAACATGACCGTGGGCTGGCTGACGATGATCCCCTATATCGCCGGGACGATCTCGCTGATCGCCTGGGGCGCGGTGTCCGACCGGATGAAGGAACGGCGCTGGAACCTGTTCTGGGCGTGTGTCGTTTCAACCGTGGGCCTGGTGATCGCCGGCATGACGATGGGCACCTGGTGGGCGTTGTTCGGCATGACCATCGCCGCGTGCGGGTTCTATGGCTCCAAGGGGCCGTTCTGGGCGACGCCGTCGATGTTCCTCAGCGGATCAACGGCGGCGGCGGCGATTGCCTGGATCAGTTCGATCGGCAATCTCGGCGGTTTCTTCGGGCCGTGGTATGTCGGGTTTATCAAGGATACGACCGGTAGTTACGCCGGGGGACTGTATGGGCTGGCGCTGTTGGCGTTCGTCGCGGCGGCGGTGGCGGCGTTCGGGCTGCGCATTCCCAACGCCGCCGCGGCTGCGGCGTCCGGTCAACAGAAAGCGGCAATCCGTCCGGCTCTCACACTTATTTCCTAATGTTTCCAACGAGATCGCCCTGGTCCGATCAAATCCATTGCGTACCGATAATTAGGAGTATATCGTCACAGAAGGCTGAAACGCGGCCCCGGAGGCGTCGAGATGACTGCAACGTTAACCGAACCGGGTGCGCTGGTGTCGTCGGACCCCGGGGCGGCCGGGCATGTTCTATCCGGCTCAAAGGCGCCCCAACCGGAACCTGACTATGCCGCGCTGTCGGTGCGCATGCGCCCCAGCGAGTACACCGCCGCGTTGTTAAGGGTGATCGAACAACGGTCGCCCGCGCTGTCGATCCGCCGAACCATCGACATTGGAACCGGTAGCGGTGTTCTGCTGGCCGCACTGGCGCATTCTGGCGCCACCGACTTATGGGGCGTGGACGTTGACCCTGACGCGCTGCGCCTTGCCCGGGCGCTGCTGGCATCAGAAGCGCCCGGGGTGCCGGTCACACTGCTGAATAGCCATTTGTGGAACGGCGTGCCGGCGCTGCGCTTCGATGCAGTCGTTGCAAACCTGCCACATTACCCCGCCGATGTGCCGCTGTCGCCGGGGCGTAATCCAAGCTGGAGCGGCGGCGGACGCCGCCTGCTGGATGATTTTCTCGTCGGCCTCGCTGATCATCTGGCGCCTGGCGGCGTCGCCTGGATCACGCATCACGCGTTGGCCGGTCTGGACGTTTCAAAGGCAATGCTGACCCGGCATGGCCTTGTCGCCGAAGTCGTCCTCACCTGGACGGTCTACGAGCCCGGAGACCGGGTCGCCGCATTATCGCCCGCGGTCATCGCGGCCGAACGGCCGCGTTCGCTTCGGTGCATTGCCGGCTATCACTTCGTGGATTCCCACGTGTTGGAAATTCGCCGCGCCGGCGACCCGGTGGCCACGTCATCCCCCGCATCGGCGGGTCTCCAATTCGGTAGCAAATCCTCTCATACCGGGACTGTCTGAATGAAACACTGGCAATTACCCCGGTGGTTGGGGCTGACCCTGATGCTGATGGCGGCTGTTCTGTCCGGACGGGCGCGTGCTGACGCCGTTGCCGCCGATCCCACCAGGGCGGCGATCGACGCGATCCTGGCCGAAGCCGCAAGCGAAGGTTGCTCGGATCGGACAGACTCGCTGCATCGGATCTTGTGCGATCGCGTCTTACGCGTTGGGGTCCGTAATAATTACCCCGGATTCGGGGTCCAGGAAGGCGTTCTGTTCCGCGGCTTTGACATCGATGTCGCGACCCGAATCGCCCAGCGGCTGAATGCGAGGATGGAACCGGTGGTCGTGACACCAGCCAACCGCATCGCGTCGCTGGCGGATGACAGCGTGGATGCGGTCATCGCGACCATGGGCCATTCCATGACCCGGGACAGCCAGATCAACTTTGTCCGGCCGCATTATTTCGCTTCCAGCACCGCCGTGGTCGGCTTGCGCGCGCTACCGGTGCCGAAGGCCGATGCGCTCGCCGGCCGTACCGTCTGCGTGCCACAGGGGTCCGCGTCAAACACCATGCTGGCGGAGCAAGGCGCCCGCCTGATGATCTTCGATCAGCCGCGCCATCTTTTGGACGCGTTGCTGTTCAATCGCTGCTCACTGGTGGCGCATGATGATATTTTCTTCACCGAAAGCATGCTCGACAGTGCGTTCGCCGCCAGATTCGAGCAAAAACTGACCCTGGCACCGTTGCCCTGGGGGATCGGCCTTAGCCGCCGCTCCACCAGCCGGACGCGGCGTCTGCTGGCTCTTCTGATAACGGATTTTCATCGCTCCGGCGTCCTGATCGACATCGCGCACCACAATCAAACGGCCGATGCTTTCCTGATACAGCAGCAAGCGCGTTGGCTGGATCCACAGTGTATTCTCAGTAGCGGCGATCCCGCGCCGGACTGTCTGTTAGAGCCGATCCGAGACATCGAAGAACCGACCGAAATGACGCCGTATGTCGTCGCGGTGGAAACATGGCTGCATCAGCGATTCGATGTGACGGTCACGTTTCCAATGCTCAAGGGGCGTGACTCGCTGGCGCTGTTCAAGCAAGGCATCGTCAATACCCTGATACTGGTTGCGGGTGCGATCTGCGCCACCTTGCTGTTCGCCCACCTGATCCAGATCGGGCTGCGCGATCCGCGGTGGTGGGTTTCGCTTCCGGTCCGCTGGTCAACCCGATTGCTACAGTCCAGCCCGATCGTGCTGCTTTTTATCCTCGGTTACTTCATCGTCACCGCGGTGTTGTCGTACAGCCCGGTTGTGGCGTTGTGTACCTCCATCGTCGTCATCGGACTGCCGAACGGCGCATTCGCGGGTTCGGCCATGAGCGACGCGGCAAGGACGTTGGTGATCGAGACGGGTTCGACGCAACCGCCGTTGTCCGCCATCATCCGCCGTTCGGCCACACAGATAACCAGTTTTGTGGTGAACGCGGCCCGCGCGAGTGCCGGCGCCAGCTTTATTGGCACCCCGGAACTTCTGAATGTGTTGACGGATATCGCTTCGGTAACAACAGAGCGGCGGACGACGTACGGGATTTTGCTGGTGGTTTATGTGTCCATCGTCATGATCGTGGTTTTTGTAAGCGGCATTGTGGCCCGACGCATTGGCGCCAGGGAAGCAATCGCATGACCCAGGCCCCCGACTCGTTCATCTTTGCGTTCCTGACCGGTTTCGTGACGAATATTTGGGTCGCCGCGGCGTCCCTGGCTCTGGGCACCGCGATGGGTGCGCCGCTTGCCAAATTGCGGCATGGTGCCGGATTGCTCGGTCATGCGGCGGCTGCACTGACCAGTTTACTGCGGGCGTCGCCAACCTTTGTTGTCATGTTTTTCCTGCTGAACATGCTTCCATCCGAAATTGTCCTGTTCGGGTTGGTGGTTCCGATCCCGGGGGGCGCGATCCTGGTGTTCGCGCTGTCGATTTATGCCGCCGCTTACGTGTCCGACAATTTACTGGACACCTTCCGGCATCTCCAGGCTGGCTCCATGAGCGGTGCCTTGCTGTTCATTCCGAACATGCTGCGGGCGTTCAGTGTCCTCGTTATGGCGTCATCGGTGGGGGCTGCCATTGGCGTCGAGGAAGCGGTTACGATCACCTTGCGGCAAACCGACCGGCTTACGTCGGTCAGTGGCCGCATCTGGCTGATCGTTGCCGCCATATTGTTTTTTGCCGCCGTCATGCAGATCGCGCAGTGGGCCACCGTACAATTGACCCGGTCTTTGAGCGCACGGCAGGGACGTCGTGACGATGAAAAAAAGACTGCACGCTTTACGCAGGAGGTGGGATCATTTGTGTTTGGCCGCGGCCGGCATGGCTGGACGACAGCCGTGTTGATAGCTGTGGTCGCGGTGGCTGGCATTGCCGCGCCGTTTCCCCCGACCAACGTCACGATCGAAGCCGGAGCGATCGATGGATCGTGGTATCGCAACGCCGCCCTGTATCGGGATTTCCTTGAAGCCCGAGGTATTCATGTCGAGTTGAGATCGCGGCCTGACACGGCCTCTATCGTTTTTGACGTGAACGATCCGGCGGCCGGTGTCGATGTGGGATTTGTCGCCAATAAAACCAGCCCGAACCTGATCCCGAATGTCACCACATTGGGTAGCACCGGCTACGAGCCGTTGTTCGCCTTCGCGCGGAAGTCGCTGGGAACGTTTCCGGATCTGTCGCGGCTGAGTGGTCTGCGCATTGGATTTCCGCCGCGGGCGAGTGTAACGGCATCCGCGGCGCTTGACGTTTTGCGGACGCTGGGGCTGACGGCGGAGAATAGCCGGTTTAGTTTCATGGCGCTGAACGATGAAATCGCCGCGCTGACCGCGGGCACGATCGATGTCGGTTTTGTTATGCAATCCGCGGATAATCCGCTGATTACTCTCCTGGCTCGGAATACCGACCTGCAGATGCTGGATTTCCCGCAGGCCAGGGCCATCTCGCAACGGCTGGGTTATCTGCGCGACGTCATCCTGCCGGCGGCGACCTACGATATCCAGGACACCATTCCCGCCACCCCGCTGCATGTGCTCGCGGCCACGGATCAGGTCCTGGTGAAAAAAGACCTGCATCCCGCGATTGCCTTTCTGTTGCTGGAGGCGATGGAGGATGTCCATCATACCGCGACGATCGTTTCACAAGAGTCTGAATTTCCCGCTTTGCGGTCCACCGGATTACCGGCCAACGACCAGGCTAAGACTTACTATCATTCGGGCGTACCGTGGATATTTCAAAATCTGCCGATTTGGCTGGCCAGCGTGGTCGGCTATTATACGGTCCTGATCGTCCCGCTGTTCGTTTTGATGCCAATATATAATTGGCTGGCGTTACCGCAAGGACCGGAAGTCCTGGGTTGGCTACGCTCGACGATCTGGTTGCGTACCTTAAAGGACATCGAAACCGGTCTGGCCGAGGGGCGGCCGCTGGCGGGCAGCGACCTGGCGACGGTTCGACTGATTCAGGCATCACTGGACAAGCCGGATCGGTCCAACGATTGCCGCCGGGTGCTGGAACGCATCCTGACCTACCGAACGGCCGCGGAAGCGCCGCCGCTGTCACCGGAGTCAGCGGATCAGGTCTGACTTTTCCGGGGCTACGGCGACACCACCCGGGCCGGCGAGAAGAGAATTGCCAGATTGCAGGCGGTGCCGATCAATGGGCGTCGGATCGCCTGAAGGCAATCAGTTGCGATTTCGCGTCTGAGAGCGACCCGCTGTACGACTGCGCAGCTTATCACCTACCGTAGATTGCACCTGAAGTATTATCGCGCCGGTTGATTGCCGGATCGCTCGATCGCGGTCTTTCCGATCTTAGCAGTTGCTCGCCGATATCTTTGCATCGTACAGTAACTTAATCGGGATCAAAAGCGCCGGCATCAAGCCGGCCAGGACCGGCCAGGGAGATAAAAGTGGACGACGCCATCGAAAAATCCGCAATGCGCAAAATCTATATGCGCCTATTGCCTTTTGCCATATTTACCTACTTTCTCGCTTATATCGATCGTATTAACGTCAGTTTTGCCGGCCTGACGATGCAGGGCAATCTTCATATGTCCGCCACCGCGTTCGGTTTTGCCGCCGGCACGTTTTATTGGGGTTACTTCATTTTCGAGGTACCCAGCAACATCGTGATGGAAAAGGTCGGCGCTCGGCTTTGGATCGCTCGCATTATGATCACCTGGGGGATATGTGCCGGGTTGACCGCGATGGTGGTCGGTTCGAACAGCTTCGCCCTCGTTCGCTTCTTCCTGGGTGCGGCCGAGGCCGGTTTCTTCCCGGGCATCATCCTGTACTTCACGTACTGGTTTCCCAGCTACCATCACGCTCGGATTGTTTCCGGGTTTCTGATCGGCCTGCCTATCGCGGTCGCGGCCGGCGCGCCGATATCCACTGCGATCCTCACCCTCGATGGTCTGATGGGACTGCGCGGTTGGCAGTGGATGTATATCGCCGAAGCGATACCGACCGTCCTGATCGGCGTCGTGACACTGTTCGTGATGACTGACCGGCCGGAGCAGGCGACCTTCCTTACGCAGGAGGAAAAGACCTGGTTGGCATCAAAGTTGCTCGCGGAACGTAAAGCGAAAGAGGCAGTGAAGACGTTCACCCTGTGGCAGGCGCTGTTCGATCCTAAGGTGCTGCTGCTGGCGTTAAACTATTTTGGCATCGTCGTGGCCAGCCTGGGCATGCTGATCTTCATTCCACAGATCATCAAATCAATTGGATCGACCAGCAACATGATGGCTGGCTGGTTGACGATGATCCCTTACATCTGTGGTGGCATTTCGCTGGTGGTCTGGGGACGTATCTCCGATCGTATGCAGGAACGGCGATGGAATTTGCTGGGAACCTGCCTGGTGTCAGCCCTCGGCCTGATCATCGCGGGGTACATGATGGGAACCTGGTGGTCGCTGGTCGGTATGTCCATCGCGGCAATGGGCTTCTATGGCTCCAAAGGTCCATTCTGGGCAATGCCGCCGATGTTCCTGACCGGAACGGCAGCAGCGGCCTCGATTGCCTGGATCAACTCGATCGGCAACCTCGGCGGGTTTTTCGGGCCCTGGTATGTTGGTGTCATGAAGGACATGACGGGCAGCTACGCCGGTGGTCTTTATGGTTTGGCCATGTTGTGTCTGGCCGCCGCGGTTATCTGCGCTTTCACCCTGAACATTGAGGACGTCGCCAAGCGGGCCGTGCCGGCCGGTGCGCTGGCCGACTGATGCCTGTACAAATCCATCGTTAACAGCGATTCCACCGCCAGCTTTTTTCGCTCGGTCGTTGATGCGACCGAGCGATTTTTAGAGAACGGGGATAGTTCGTGGCTTCAGCGTTGACCGGTCGTACCGGAGTCAAACAAAATGTTGATTCGGGATAATTGTGTTTAACGTCCCGCCCAGGCCGGCGAGAAAAAGATCGCCAGATTGCAGGCAACGCCGATCGCCCAGACCGTTGACCGCGGCGTCGGGCGGTCGGTCAGGTAAAACACTGCATAGGCGATCCGGGCCGCGAGAAAACCCAACGCCAATGCATTCACGGTTCCCTGCGGCACCGAACGCATTTCGGCCAGCAGCACGGCGGCGGCGAAGAACGGAAACGCCTCAAAGCCGTTCTGTTGCGCACCCAGGGCGCGCGCGCGCAAACCCGGCGTATAGAAGTTCGGATCGCGCGGGTTGGCGTTGTTGTAGGCCCGCTTGCCGTCGATTTTGGCGGGCATGATGGACAGCAGCGTCACCATGACGACTCCCAACAGACACAGTTCGGCGATGGTCATGGCGGCGCACTCCGTTTAATCTCAGGGCCAATATTTCACAAACGAGATGGACGGAACACCCCCATGGCCCTGCGCTGCGATTTGATCATCCGTGATGCCACCGTTTTCGACGGGTTGGGCAATCCGCGTGTGCGCACCGATGTCGCGGTGACGGGTGACCGGATCATCGCCATGGGCGATCTGGGTGCCTGGGAAGCCGATCGCGACGTAGATGCGGATGGACTGGCGTTGGCGCCGGGATTCATCGATGCCCACACACATGATGACCGGGCGGTGCTGTGCGGACCGGCGTGCATGCTGTGCAAGATGTCGCAGGGCGTCACCACAGTCGTTGTCGGCAACTGCGGCATTTCGCTGTCGCCGGTGCGGATGAAGTCCCGCCCGGTGCCTCCCCTGGACCTGCTCGGTGACGAAACCTGGTTCGCGTTCGACAGTTTCGCTGACTATGCCGACCGGTTGGCGCGCGATCCCTCGCCTGTGAACACTTACGCCCTGATCGGACACATGTCGCTGCGGGTGGAGGCGATGAACGGCGACACCCAGCGGGCAGCGAGCGACAAAGAAGCCGCCCACATGCAGGCGCGGTTGCGGCAGGCATTGGCCGAGGGTGCCTCGGGGTTTTCCACCGGTCTGTATTACCCGCCCAATATGATGGCCCCGACCAATGAGGTGATCGCCGTCGCCGAAGCCTTGCGCGCGACCGGCGGGCTGTATGTCACCCACATGCGCGACGAGGCGAACGACGTGCTGGTGTCGATCGAGGAAACCCTGAAGATCGGCCGCGCCGTGAATGTGCCGGTCGTGATCAGCCACCATAAATGCTCGATGCCGGAAAATTTTGGCCGCAGCGTCGAAACCCTGCCGCTGATCGACAAGGCGGCAGCCGGCCAGAAGGTTGATTTCGACATCTACCCCTATGCCGCCGGATCGACCGTGCTGATGCCGCACCGGCTGCGTAAGGACGTCCCGGTGCAGATCACATGGTCGGTGCCGCACCCGGAACTCGCTGGCCGGATGCTGGCCGACATCGCGCGGGAGTGGGACCTGGACGAGAAAGTGGCCGCCGAACGCCTGGTCCCGGCCGGAGCGATCTACTTCCAGATGGACGAGCCCGACGTGCAGCGCATCATGGCGCACCGGTTGGCGATGATCGGCAGCGACGGGTTGCCGCACGACTCCTACCCGCATCCCCGCCTGTGGGGGACCTTTCCTCGTGTGCTTGGTCACTATGCCCGCGATTTGGGGCTGTTCAGCCTGGAGGAAGCGATCCGCAAAATGACCGGCCACACCGCGTCGGTGTTTGGCATGGTCGATCGTGGCGTGATCCGCGAGGGCGCCTATGCCGATCTGGTACTGTTCGATCCGGCCACGGTGCGTGACGCCGCCACCTACGACGCCCCGACCCGGGTGTCCGAGGGCATTCTGGAAACCTGGATCAACGGCCAGTCCGCCTATGTCTTCGGCAATGGCGCGACCGCCGCGAGAGCCGGCCGGCTGGTCACCCGTAACCGAGCGTGATGTCATCGAATTGCCATGTCATTCGGACGTGACAGCATCGATGCGGGCAGCTAACAGCACCAGCACGCAATACTGCGGCGGAAATCGATAGCTCAACATCATGTCAGCCACGAAAATTCCCTTCATGGCCGCCGGTTGGCGCCTGCCGAACATCTGGGACGCCGCGGCGTTCGTTTGCGTCATCGGCGCATTGGTCGCGGTCGGCCACGTCGCCCAGGGTACGATGGTTCCCATCGATGCTCCGGGTGCCACGCAGATCACGCTCGATCCCTGGAATCTGCCGGAGTATGCGCTGCGCACGACGATGCGGATGTTCGCGGCTTTGGCGGCCTCGCTGCTGTTCACCTTCACCTACGGCACCGCCGCTGCGAAAAGCCGCCGCGCCGCGTTGGTGCTGGTGCCGGTGTTGGACGTGCTGCAATCGGTGCCGATCCTGGGGTTTCTGACCTTCACCGTCGTGTTCTTCATGAACCTGTTCCCCGGTCAGGTGCTGGGACTGGAACTCGCGTCGATCTTCGCGATTTTCACCAGCCAGGCCTGGAACATGGCGTTCAGCATGTATCAGTCGCTGAAGACGGTGCCCGCCGATCTGGCCGAGGCTTCGGTGTCGTTCCACTTGTCGGGCTGGCAGCGATTCTGGAAGTTGGAGGTCCCGTTCGCCACGCCCGGTTTGGTGTGGAACACGATGATGTCGATGTCCGGCGGCTGGTTCTTCGTCGTGGCATCGGAAGCGGTGTCCGTCGGCGACAACACCTGGAAGCTGCCCGGCATCGGATCGTATGTCGCGCTGGCGTTGGAGCAGAAGGACATCCTCGCGGTGGCCTGGGCGATCCTGGCCATGTTGGTGGTAATCCTGGCCTACGACCAGTTGCTGTTCCGGCCGCTGGTAGCGTGGTCGGCAAAGTTCCGGTTTGAAACCACCGCCGGCAGTACGGCGTCCGACCCCTGGGTGCTGCGACTGATGCGCCGCACCCGGCTGATGAAATTCATCGGCGAGTTGGTGGGCAATGCGGCGGCCTATGTCGGTGGATTGCGCCTGTCCTTTCGGTCCCGGCCCCTTGCCGAGACCTCCAAACAGCCATCACGCACGGTCGATTTTCTTTGGAGTGCGTTTTTGCTGGTGGTTGTGGCCCTGGCGGTTTGGCGTGTGGTGATCTTCGCCTCCCGGGCCCTGGTTTGGAGCGACATTGGCGAAGCTGTGGGTCTGGGGCTCATCACGCTGGTCCGCGTCGTTGTGCTGATGATCCTGGCAACGCTGTTTTGGGTCCCGATCGGCGTTTGGCTCGGTCTGCGTCCGGAATGGGCGCGGCGGGCTCAGCCGATCGCCCAGTTCCTGGCGGCGTTTCCAGCCAACCTGCTGTTTCCGCCGTTCGTGCTGTTCATCGTGTATTTCCACCTCAGCCCCGACGTCTGGCTAACGCCACTGATGATCTTGGGCACACAATGGTACATCCTGTTCAACGTGGTCGCCGGAGCCGCCGCCTTCCCGGGAGACCTGAAGGAAGCCTCGGCCAACTTCCGCATCAGTGGCTGGCTGTGGTGGCGTAAGGTCATCATCCCCGGCATTTTCCCCTATTACGTAACCGGCGCGATCACCGCCTCGGGCGGATCATGGAACGCCGCGATCGTGGCCGAAGTGGCGTCCTGGGGCGACACCAAGCTGCAAGCCCACGGCCTGGGCGCTTATATCGCCGACGCGACGGATAAGGGCGACATGGCCCGCGTCGTGCTGGGCGTGGTGGTGATGTCCACCTTCGTCGTGCTGTTCAACCGTTTGCTGTGGCGTCCGATGTATGCCTACGCGCAACGCCGTCTCACCCTGGCCTGAGGATACAATCATGGACGCAGTGGTCGATGTTCGCCCTTGCCTGATCGAAGTGACCGGGTGCCGGCAAGCCTATCATAAAGAAGCCAACGCCGATCTGGTGGTGTTGGACGACGTTAATCTGACCCTTCGCGAAGGCGAGATCGTCGCTCTGCTGGGCCGTTCTGGGTCGGGCAAATCGACCCTGCTGCGGATTGTGTCAGGGTTGCTGAAGCCGACATCCGGCAGCGTCAAGTGGCGCGGCACCCAGATCACCGGCCCGACCGAGGGCGTGGCGATGGTGTTCCAAAGCTTTGCCCTGTTCCCCTGGCTGACGGTGCAGGAAAACGTCGAGATCGGCCTGGAAGCACGCCGGGTGCCGCGCACCGAGCGGGAAGCCCGCGCGGAAACCGCGATCGATATGATCGGGTTGGGCGGGTTTGAGAATGCGTATCCGAAGGAACTGTCCGGCGGTATGCGCCAGCGTGTCGGCCTTGCCCGGGCGTTGGTCGTGCATCCCGATCTGCTGCTGATGGATGAGCCGTTCAGTGCTTTGGACGTGCTGACCGCGGAAACGCTGCGCACCGATTTGATCGACCTGTGGATGGACGGCAAGCTGCCGGTCAAGTCGGTGCTGATGGTGACGCACAACATCGAGGAAGCGGTGCTGATGTGCGACCGCATCCTGGTGTTCTCGTCCAATCCTGGCCGGGTGGCGAACGAGCTGAAGGTGCCGTTCCCGCACCCGCGCAACCGCCTGGACCCGGATTTCCGTCAGATGGTGGACGACATCTACGGCATCATGACACGCCGTCCGACCGCCAGCCCGAAGGCGGCGACCGCAACCCCGGTCTCGCCGCTGGCGATGCCGCTGCAACGGGTCGGCACCAACATCATGTCCGGCCTGATGGAGACATTGGCGGCCGAACCCTATGCCGGACGCGCCGACTTGCCGGCCCTGGCCGCGTCGCTGCAATACGAGGTCGATGACCTGCTGCCGCTGGGCGAAACGCTGCAACTGTTCCGTTTCGCGGTGCTGGAGGAAGGCGACATCCTGCTGACCGACCTGGGACGCAAGTTTGTCGAGGGCGACACGGACGAACGCAAGCAGATCTTTGCCGAAGGCCTGCGGGCGCATGTGCCGTTGGTGAACATGATCCGGCAGGTGCTGGACGAACGGTGGAACCATCGCGCATCGGCCGTGCGGTTCCGCGACGAACTGGAAGACCACATGTCGGCGGATTATGCGGCGGACACGCTGCGCACCGTGATCGGCTGGGGCCGGTATGCCGAGCTGTTCGCCTACGATGAGGAAGCCGAGCAGTTCAGTTTGGAAGATATCGAGTAATATCAATCGGCTTTGATACTGATTTGCGCGGATCGTCCTCATATCGTCATGGCGCGCGAAGGCCCACCACCCACGTCTTTGTTATCAATGATAAAAGACGTGGATGCCGACCTTCGTCGGCATGACAGGAGGATCCTGGTCGCCAGCACAGGTCTAGCCGCGGAGTGACCGCGTCCCGAGTTCGTCCACCGTTCCGTCCTCAGCAATCGCCACCTGGTACAGCGCGCGGGCATTGGCCATGGATACCAACCCGTCGCGAACGTCCCGAGCCACCAGAACGGGGTCTCGTGCCGCCGGGTCACCCATCCCGGCACCGCCCGGCAGCTCCAGGATCAGCCGTTCGCCGTCGGGGATGATCTGAAAGCCTTTCGTTCGCAACAGCGTCCCACCCTTTTCCGCGACCCGGCCGGCCGCGCCGTCCAGCCCGCCCTCCCGGCCTTTCGGGGCATGAGCGATACGGTCGAAGCTGGCATTGACGGCGAATTCCAGGTCGCCTTTGGTCGCGATCTCCATGATCTGACCGACCCCGCCACGGGTGCGCCCCGCGCCGCCCGAGTCCGCCTTCAGTTCCTTGCGCCACAAAATCACCGGGGCGACATTTTCGGTCGCCTCCACCGGCATGGTGCGCACGCCCGACGGGAAGGCGGTCGCGTTCAAACCGTCCCGGGTCGGTCGCGCCCCGGTGCCGCCGGAGTTGAACGTAATAATCTCAAAATCGGCAATCACCGGCTTATTGCCGCGCGCCTGACCGGAAATCGCGCCACCCCCGCGCAACGGCGGATTCCACAGTGACGACGCACCTTCGGCGGTCACCCGTTCAGGCACCACCTGATGCAGGCAGCCCATCATCAGGTCAGGCAGCAAATGGCCGATCACATGCCGCACTGAAACCGGGTAGGGGCGGGGCGCGTTCAAAATGCAGCCCTCGGGTATTTTCATCCGAAACGGTGCTAAAGAGGCCCAATTATTCGGAATCTCCGGCGCCACCACACACTTCAACCCAAAGCACGCATACGCTCGGCAATACGCTGGCGGAACGTTTATGCCGCGGCCCGACAGGCCCGAGGTGCCGGCGAAATCCACCTCGATCGCGTCTTCCAGGATTTCCATCGACGCAGCCAGCCGCACCGGTTCCTCATAGCCGTCGGAGTAGATCTCCGCCGTGAAAATCCCGCGTGGAATGCGGGCAATCTCGGCCAAAGTCGCCCGATGCGAACTGTCAAAAATAAAGCCAGCCAATGACTCCAGACTGGTCATATCGAATTCGTCCATCATCTCGACAAGCCGCTTGGCGCCGGCATCGTTACAGGCACAGAGCGAGTAGATGTCGCCCTCCAACTCAACCGGCAAGCGTGACCCGGCGCGCATGAAGTCGAAGAACGTTTCGTTCGGCTGGCCCTGGTCGAAGCATTTGACGATCGGGATATACATGCCCTCTTCGAAGACCGATCGCCCCTCCGGCCCCATCCCGAGCCCGCCGATATCGATCACGTGCGCGGTGTTAGCGAACAGGCCGACAATCCCTCCGTTATGGAATGCCGGTGTAACGACGGTCAGGTCGTGCAGATGGCCGGTTCCGAGCCAGGGATCGTTGGTGATGTAGTGGTCGCCGGGGCGCATGGTCGCGGCGGGAAATTTCCGCAGGAAGTGTCCGACGCTTTCCGCCATCGAATTGACGTGCCCCGGCGTGCCGGTGACCGCCTGCGCCATCATCCGCCCGTGCAGATCGAATATCCCGGCGGACAAATCCCCAGCCTCCCGCACGGTCGTCGAGAACGCAGTGCGGATCATGATCTGCGCCTGTTCCTCCACCACCGCAATCAGGCGGTTCCACATGATCTGGCGATGAATCTGCGCAAGCGCGTTGGTTTCGTTCGACATCGGGTGCAAGCCTGTTGGTGCGGAACACCACTCTGGCACGGTGCGCAGCCGTCGGCGAGGCCGCACGATTTATTTCCCCTGGCGGGGGTTAACAATGTGCAACCCACCCTCAACATAGCAGCCGATAAGAGGGGTAAGAAACCGCCCCCGGGCTAGGGAGAGCAACACGTTTGGCCGGCGGCACTTCACGGTGCGGCAACGCGGAATCGTACGTCCTATGATCCGGTATCGAAACCAGACCATTCCGCACCTTCGCACCACCGTCCGCGCCAGTTCAAACTGGGAGGGCGCCATGGCAATTCAACGCGAGACCGCCGGTTATATACTGGGGCGGAAACTGGATAGCATTCCTTTCTCTGGTTACCACTTGCTGCTGATCGTAGTGCTCGGAACGGTCGGCTTCGTCGAAGGCTACGACCTGGCCCTCGGCGGATCGCTGATCGTGCTGGCAAAGGAACCACTGGGCCTGACCCAAAGCGACATCAGGTGGCTGGTCGCCGCCCCGACTTTCTTTGTGGTGATCGGAGGTTTCACCGCCACGGCGCTGTCAGACCGACTGAGCCGTAAGGTCGTCATGCAAATCGGGGTGATCGTCAGCACGCTGTTCACGCTGATGATCCCGCTGGCGCAATCCGCCGACCAGTTGATCATCCTACGCCTGATAACCGGCATCGGCCTCGGTTTCGCGATCCCGGCGCCGTTCCCCATTGCGGCTGAACTGATGCCGGCGCAGCACCGGCGCACCTACGGCGCGATTTATGAGGTCATGCTCGCCAGCGCCTTCACTCTGCTGCCGTTCATCGCCTTCCTGTTGGCTGGCAATCCGCTCGGTTTTCGGCTGATCGCGCTTCCGGGCGGACTCGCGTTGGGTGTCGTGCCGCTGTTGGTGCATTATGCCATTCCGGACAGTCCGCGTTGGTACCTGCGTCAAGGCAAACCGCAGGCGGCGGTCGATGCGGTAAACCGGATCATCAAGCGGTGCGGCAACCGCGTGCCTCCGCTGACCGTTGCCGGATTGGGACCGAGCCTGACTTTGGGACGTGAGAAACTGCCGCCGTTTATGGCGTTGTTCCGGGCGGGTCAGCTTCGCTGGACGGTGGTCGGCATCCTGACGGGCGTGAGTGCCAGCACGGCCTATTACACCTGCGCGATTTTGCTGCCCAAGGCGCTGGTGGACCAGGGCGGCGCGGTCGCTCTCGGCTTTGGCGTCAGCTCCGTTCTGTTCATGGCCAGTATTCCCGGGAAACTGTTCACCGGATACCTGATGGAGATCATCGGGCGCCGCTGGACGATGACGTATTCACTGGCCGGATCGTTGCCGGGGATTGCCCTGATGGCGGTCGCGCACTGGACGGGGCCAGCCGCCACGGTGGTGTTTATCGCCGGAGGCCTTATCACGGGTTTCACTGTTTTGTCGGCGTTTCCCTGCACCCGGGTTTACCTGTCCGAACAGTTTCCAACGGAGTTGCGGGGCAGGGGCCATTTCTTCGGGGAATCGACGGCGCGCATGTTCTCAGGGGTGCTGTTCCCGTTGTTCCTGGAACGGTTCACGGCGTCGCCGGTGGTGTTCTTCGGCACGTTGCTGTGTGTGGTTGGGGTGGGCGCGTTCGTGCCACTGCTGTTCGGGCGCGAGACGGTGGGGCAGTTGGAGACTGTTTCGTCTGAGGAGCTCGGGTTGGCGGCTTAATGCGCCCCTGGTTCGTTTGGGAAGCTATTGATCGGTGATCGCGTCTGGCTGCGGGTCCGCTGGATTCTCCGCAGCCAACGTTGATAGGGAGACCGGGTGAAAAGACTGGCAGGCATTCCGATTTGGTATTACGTTATTTTAAGTGTGGTAACACCAATTGGGATTTGCAGCATGCCCGCAGTTCGGAACCAACCCATCAAGACTGGGCAACACCATCGATCACCTCCGGTCACCGACACGTCGGAACCACGCACTGTCGCGCTTCGCATAGCCGACGACATGGGATTGCTTGCGGGGCCAAAATCGAAGCATTTCAATGCTAAAGTCTCCCCGAAACTCTTCGAGGCAGCCGCGAAGCGGCTTGGCACAACCTCACCGGCAGCCGTGATCACTGCCGCGCTGGCGGCACTGGCCACGGAGGACGAGCTTGGACCTTGGCTTGCGGCGAATTGGGGCACGCTCGCCGACACATCTACGGAGCTTCTGGAACAGATCGATCTGTAGCCGGGCCCGGTGCGGCCGCCAATGAAAAGAGCATTCCGGCGTGATCGCGTTGCGCTGCCGAAGTTGGGCGACGCAGTCCCGCATGGCCCGATTCTGCTGGACACCAACGTCTTCATCAATGCGTTGGCCGGAAGAGGTCCGCCAGTCCTACGGGCATTGCTCGATGCAGTCCCCCGCGCGTTTGTTTCGGCACCAACCCGAGCGGAATTGGTTTGGGTCCGTGGACGGTTGGATCCGGATCATCCAGGGACGCGTCGCGTCTTGGACACGTACGAGGCTGTTTTGGCGCGAATCGATCCAGCGAAGGTGCTGGTTCCTACCGATGCTGACTGGCTGCTGGCGGGCGAGGTGGCGGGCCACGCCGCTCGCGTGGTTGCAGGGGGCGGCGGCAAGATCGCCACGGCGTTCGATCGGGTCGAATTGATCAGCGACGCGCTGACCGCGATTGTTGCAGTCAAGGCCGGCTTCACGGTGATAACCGAAGATTCGGATTTCGATCTGTTGTCTCAGCTTGTCCCCGGCCTGGACGTCTTGTTCTACGATCGGCGCCGGGACGATTGATCAACCGCCCCGCACCATCTCGATATACCCCAACCCGTTAACCGTCGCCGACCATCCCGGCCCGATCAGTGTTGATGTTTCATCTTCCGCCACAATCGCCGGGCCCGCGATGGCCGTCCAGGGCACCAGGCTGGCACGGTCATAAATCGCCCACTCAGACACGGCGCCGGTCGTCGTATCCCGCACAAGCTGAGTGCGGATCGGCGTCGCCTCGGTGGTGAACAGGCTGTCTTCGCGCGCCGGCACGACAACATCGGGGGTTATAGTGGTCACCACGACGGCATAACTCATGATTTCGACGTCCGATCCGGGGACCGGCCGGTCGAAAAACCGAGCATACTCCTGGTCGTAACGATCGCGGATCAGGGCGACATCGTCCGGCCCCAGCGCATAATCCGGCAGTGGCACCGGGATTTCGTGGCCCTGTCCGACGTACCGCATATACGCGGTGCGGGTCTCGACAATCGGCGCTCCGAAACTGCCCTTCGCCACGGCGGCCTCTGCTTCCTGTCGCATATCGTCCAGCAGGTCGTTGACCGCGCTCACGTCGAACGTTGAGAACCGCTGGTACAGACTGCGCACAACCTCGTAGCCGACCGGCGCCCGCAGGAAGCCGATGGCGCTGCCGACACCGGCGCCGGAGGGCACCAACACGCGGTTGATGCCGACTTTCTCCGCCACCCGGCAGGCATGCACCGGGCCGCCGCCGCCGAACGCGATCAACGTGCGGCCTTCGTAGGTTTTGCCGGATTCAATCGCATGCACTCGGGCGGCGTTGGCCATGTTCTCATCGACCATTTCGACCACGCCAAGCGCCGCTAGTTCCGCGGTTAAGCCTAAGGGGGCTCCGACATCGGCCAGCAACGCTGTGTGTGCCGCGCCGGTATCCAGGGCGATCGATCCGCCGGCAAATCGAGCGGGATCGTAACGGCCAAGCGACAGATTGGCGTCGGTCACGGCCGGGTGAATCCCGCCACGTCCGTAACACGCCGGTCCCGGATCGGCGCCCGCGCTTTCCGGCCCGACACCGATGCGTCCCATTGTATCGACGTGGGCGATCGATCCGCCACCGGCGCCGATCTCCACCATCTCGATGACCGGAATCCGCAGTGGCAGTCCCGATCCTTTTCGAAATCGCCCAACCCGGGCAACCTCAAACGTGCGCGCCGTTTGCGGCTTGAAATCGTCGATCAGGCAGATTTTGGCGGTAGTTCCGCCCATGTCGAACGACAAGACACTGTCCAGGCCGCACTCCCGCGCGATGAAGGCCGAGAAGATCGCACCGCCGGCCGGCCCGCTTTCGACCAGCCGGATCGGGAAACGGCAGGCGGTTTCGATTGTCGTCAGCCCACCACCCGACATCATCAGGAACAGCGGGGCGACAGCGCTGGCAGCGTGCAGATCGGCCTCCAACCGGCGCAGATATCGCGCCATCATCGGTTGCACATAGGCATTGGCGACCGTGGTGGAGAAACGTTCCCACTCTCGCATCTCCGGCGAGACGTCCGAGGACAGCGACACGGGGATGTCTGGCAGAGCCTCCCTTAGCAACGCCTGGATACGGCGCTCGTGCACGGGATTGACGAACGCGTGCAGCAGACCAATCGCAATACTTTCGACGGTTTCTTTTCGTAGCACCGGGATCAGGGCCAACACCGCGGCCTCATCCAGCGGACGCAGAATTTTGCCGGTATTGTCCAGTCGCTCCGGCACCGGCAGACGCAGGTATCGCGGCACCAGAGGTTCCGGGAGCACGATATTCAGGTCGTATTGATCGTACCGGCTTTCGTTGCCCATCGCGATCACATCCCGAAAACCCTCGGTCGTGATCAACGCGGTGCGGGCGCCCTTACGCTCGATGATGGCGTTGGTCGCCAAAGTGGTGCCGTGGATGATCAGTTCGATATCGGCAGGCGACACACCGGCCGCGTGAATGATGGTCCGGAAGCCGTCCATCACGCCCCGTTCCGGATCAGCCGGCGTTGTCAGAACCTTCACAGTGGTGCGCCTGCCGCCCTGTTCGAGCGCAAGATCGGTAAACGTGCCGCCAATATCGATGGCAAGACGGGCAGGCTGCATCCGGTTCCTCGGTCTGTTTAGGGTGGGATATGGTTAGCGTGGACGGGTCGCTGCTTGGCGTTTGGTCTGGCAACCCTAGGGCTGTTCCCGTCGCTCTCCTATACGCGACCGGCTTGCCGTTCGGATCCAAGAGCCGGTTGGTATAGGATCGAAGCGGGAATGGTGTCACGTCATGGTGATCACGATCAAAAGCCGCTGGCGGTTATACCAATTTCCGGTGCATTTCAATGTCACACTCGTGGATCGACCCATGCGCCGGCCTTTGAATTCCCTAAGTCTCGGGATACCGTCTCAACCGAGAGAGCCGCCGGCCGAGGTTCCATCATTGCGGGGCTACCTTGATCTCTATGGTTTCTTGAAGCCGCCCTTCGGCGAGGGCCGGGACAATGGTGGTTACATCCAGTTCAAGTCTCAACAAAAAGCTTTCGAACTTCTCACCGAACATCTTGCGCACGGGGTGGGCGTAATGATGCTTTGGGGTGAGGAAGGAATCGGCAAGTCCGAGACATTGCGCGCCGCGGCGTCCGTCTCTGCCGGGTCAGGACTGAAAACCATCCTGGTATCCCGAACAGCAACCGGCCACCTGACCCTGGCGCAGCTTGTTGCCGCACTTCTCAATCATCCCAATGCCGGCGAGGGGGTGCCCGAGCGTGTGATTGAACAATTCCTGAATGCGCCTGGAAAGTCGTTAATAATAGATGACGTTGACTTACTTCCCGATGACTGCCTTGACCTTCTGATCGGTCTTGTTCAGGCGATACCAGCCGATTCACCGAGTCCAGCGATCGTGCTCAGTTGCACGGCGAACCTTGCTTCCGAGACGGTTCGGCCTGAACTGACGCCACTCACGACTCTGGCCCGTCATACAATTCGCCTCCCTCGGCTCGCACCGGCGGAAAGCGTCCAGTTTATCGAACGGTTTTTATGGATAGCGGGGGGAACAGCCCGGCGGCTTATCGCGCCTGACGCAATGAAACTGATTGTGGCCCGATCTGGAGGCGTGCCCGGACGCATAGACCGTCATATGGAGGCGCTGTTGACAACCGGCTTTGCCCGCTCTGAGGCAAGGATTACAGCGCGAACCGTCACCGCCGCCATGGGATCGATCGCTTCCGTGAAGTCCACGTATCAAGACGAACGGGGTGTCACCATCACGGAACGTATAGTGCAGATTACGGCTGCCGGTTTTCTTGTCGTTGGCGCTTCTCTTTTTCTTTACAAAGCAACTGGTGAGCGAAATCAACATTTGCAACCGGTCAACCCGGTGGCGCCTTTGACCGTGGCTCCGCTACCGCAACAGCCACAAACCGACAAGCCGGCCGATACGCTGTCCCCGGCGTTGATGGCCGCTTTGTTGAAGCGCGGGGGGCAATCGTTGGCTTTAGGCGACGTTGCCGTTGCCCGCCTGTTGTTTCAACGCGCGGCGGATGGTGGTAGCGCGGAGGCGGCAATACTGCTGGGCAAGACTTACGATCAGAATTTTATTCCGCCAGGCAGCAAACCGGATCCGGCTATGGCGTTTGCATGGTACAATAAAGCTGCCGTGCTGGGCGATACCCGGGCCGCGGATCTCATCAAGCGGTTGTCGATCGCTCATTAACGTGTCCGGTTTAGGTCGCACTTCAATGATCCGCTTGTTCGTGAACAGGCCATCGGACGCGGGACCATCATCGCACAGGTAGTCCGGACACGTCGAGCCGCGACGATGGGTGATCGCACTCTTTCCAGTCACGGTGAAAGCGTTCTAACATCTTTCTTCACCTGATCGCCCTGTGTACGACCCATGGAAACCATGATGCGCTCAAGCATGAGACGACCGTTAGCGTGCCCGCAACGGCAGTCTGACAAACAAAGCCAGACCACCGGAGAGCGTATTGTGTACGTGCATGGCTCCGATATCGCGGTCGCCGGTGCACCGTTGACAAGGAAGGGGTAAACCCATGCTCAGCATAGAACCGACCGGCGAGATACTCGGCGCTACCATTCGAGGCATCGATCTCGCACAGCCTTTGTCCAATCCGGACTTCGGACGCATCCTGTTGGCGCTGGGACAACACGGTGTACTGCGCTTTCCCGACCAGCACCTGGACATCGGCGACGTCAAACGTTTCTCCGAACTGTTCGGCGAGATACAGGGCAATCCGATCAGTGCGGTCGATCCGCACCGAGCGTTCCCCGAGGTCGGTATTCTGTCGAACGTCAAGGAAAACGGCGCCTATATCGGCAGTCCCGATGCCGGGCAGGACTGGCACACCGACATGTCGTATCGGGAGACGATCGGCTTCGTCAACGTCCTGTATGGCATCCGCATTCCCCGCCGACACGGCGTTCCGCTCGGTGGCACCGAATTCGCCAATACGCAGGCGGCGTACGAAGCATTGCCGCACGAGATCAAGATCAAACTCGACGGTTTGACCGCGACCCACGATTTCGAAAAATTCTGGGAACACATGCGCCGCGACAAAGCCAGTGGGCGCCCGGCGATGACGGATGAACAGCGCAAGCGCCGCCCCCCGGTGGTGCATCCGGTCTTCCTGACGCACCCGATCACCGGCAAGAAAGTGCTGTATTGCAATGAGGGTTACGCGGTTCGAATCAATGAACTGCCGGCGGCGGAAAGCGACGCGATGCTGGATTACCTGTTCCGGCATCAGCTTGAAATGCGGTTCAGATATAAACACGACTGGAATGAGAACGATCTTTTGATCTGGGACCACCTCGGCACGATCCATCGCGCCATCGCCGACTACGCGCCCGACGAAATCCGCCTGATGCGCCGCTGTCAGGTGATGGCGACGAAAGTCTTCGATCCGGACTTCCTTCGTCCCGCTTTGGAGGCGGCGAACGCATAGGTGGATTTCAACGACTCGTGACCCAACATTCAGATTAAATCGATGTCAATTATCCCCGAGACGCTGATCGTTCGATCAACTTAAATCCGGACAATAATCCGGACGGGGAGACTATTCATGCAAGACGACATGGCCCGCCGCATATCGGCGGAGTTCTTCGGCACCTTCTGGCTCACGCTCGGTGGGTGCGGCGCGGCGGTACTGTCCGCTGCCTTTCCCGCCGTCGGGATCGGCCTGCTGGGTGTCGCATTTGCTTTTGGTCTGACCGTGCTGACCATGGCCTATGCGGTGGGCCACATCTCCGGCGGACACTTCAATCCGGCGGTCACACTGGGGTTGTGGGCCGCCAACCGGTGCCCGAGCAGGCATGTGCTACCCTACATCATTGCACAGGTTATCGGGGCCGTCGTCGCTGCCGGGGTGTTGTGGTTGATCGCATCGGGTAAGCCCGGTTGGGTTCCGGCGGGTTTCGCCGCCAATGGCTATGGCGACCTGAGTCCTGGCAAATATGGGCTGACCGCCTGCCTGATAACCGAACTGGTCATGACGTTCTTCTTCTTGTTCATCATCATCGGCACGACGTCGAAGGGCGCGGCGGCCGGGTTCGCTGGTATCCCGATCGGTCTGGCGCTCACCCTGATTCATCTTGTTTCAATCCCTGTCACCAATACCTCGGTCAATCCCGCTCGCAGCACGGGGCCGGCGTTGTTTGCCGGCACCGAGTATATCGGACAACTCTGGCTATTCTGGGTGGCGCCGATCGTCGGCGCGATGGTTGCCGGCGCGCTGACACGCTGGATGTACGAACAAGATACTCTGATCGAAACGGTCGTGGTGGAGGAGCGGCGCATCGCCTGAACTTGCCAGAGCACCCGGGTAAGAGCGATCATGGCGGATCAATAAACGGGGGATCCGACCATGCGCTGGGTACGCTTTAGCAAAGACGATACCGTCTCCTATGGCTCGCTGAACGGCGAACAGATCACGGAAGTGCGTGGCGAGCCATGGGGTGACGCCACGCCGACCGGTCGGATGTTCAATCTGGGCGACGTGAAGCTGGAACTGCCGGTCATCCCGCGCACATTCTACGCCGCTGGCATCAACTACGCCGCCCATATTCGGGAAATGGCGCACAAACGCGGCGTGGAACCGGTGTTTCCGGAGAAAGCCGACATCGGCTATCGCGCCAACAACGCCCTGATCGCCCACAACGAAAACGTGGTCATTCCGCACAACGCTCCGCCCAAGATCAACTATGAGGGCGAACTGGTCGTTGTCATCGGCAAGAAGGTCAAACACCTGTCCGAAGCCGACGCGATGTCCTGCATCTTCGGCTACACGATCGGCAACGACGTCAGTGAGCGCACCTGGCAACGCGGCGACCGCACCTTTTGGCGCGGCAAGAACACCGATACGTTCAAGCCGATGGGGCCGTGGATCGAGACCGACGTCGATCTCGATGCGATGGAAACCACCATCCGGGTCAACGGCAAGGAGGATCTGCGTTTCAAGACCAACGACATGATCTTCGGCATTGCCCACTACATCTCGGTGATGACGCAGAACCTGACCCTGTACCCCGGCGATGTGATCTGGATGGGTACCGACGGGACCTCGCCCGATCTGGTCGATGGCGATGTGGTCGAGGTGGAACTGACCGGCATCGGCGTCCTGCGCAATCCGTTCGTGCGCGAGAAGGTGTGATGGGCAAACTCACCGGCAAAGTCGCGATCGTCACCGGTGCCAGCCGCGGCATCGGTCAGCAGATCGCCGAGCTGTTCGCCGCGGAGGGCGCGAAAGTGGTGTGCGCCGCTCGCACACTGAACGAAGGCGAGCACCGGATGTTGGAGGGCTCTCTGTCCCGCACCGTCAGCCTGATCCGCGACAAGGGAGGCGAGGCAACCGCGGTCACCGCCGATGTGTCGCACGAATCGGAGTGTCTCGCGCTGGTGGAGGCCGCTCGCGCTGCCTACGGACCCATAGACATTCTGGTGAACAACGCCGCCCTGAACTACTACCTGCCGACGGAAACCTATCCGACCAACCGCTGGGTCCGCTGTTTCGCGATCAACGTGCATGCCCCGTTCATCCTGGCAAAAGCGGTGCTGACCGACATGACCGCGCAACGGTCGGGCGCGATCGTGAATATCAGTTCCGGTGCGGCGATCGGGCCGGGCAGGGGGCCATATGAAGACCAAACGGTTCGAGGTGGTGTGATGTATGGCGCCAGCAAGGCGGCGCTGGAGCGGTTCACCCAGGGCCTCGCACAGGAAGTCTCGCAATATGAGGGAATCACCGTTGCAGCGGTGTCGCCGTCACAGGTGGTGCCAACACCGGGAACCATCCACCACAAACTTGTCACTGGAATCGACGACCCGAAAGGCGAGCCCCCTATCCTCATGGCACAGGCGGCGTTGCTGCTGGCGAGTGAACCGGCGGCCAAGGTGAATGGTCGGGTGACCTACAGCCAGCAAATCCTGAAAGAGTTCGGTTGGATCGAGGACGCCAAGGGGCGTGGCGTCACCACCAGCGGATCAGGCTATTCCAAGATATGAACGGGAAGCGGGTGGGCATCGCTTTCCGACCCGTGTCTCGCAGAACGACCGTCCGGATTATGCGGAGCGCTGGGCCTTCATGCGCCGCCCAAACCGGCGGCGAACACCGGCGAGGCCAGCCAGACCGGTTCCAAACAGCACGATCGACGCCGGCTCCGGTGCTGCTAACGCCGGGTTGATAATGAAGACAACGTCGGCCAATTTCAATGTCTGACCAGTGGTCGCCATTGTGCCCATGCTAACCGAGAAATTCGCGGATGTTGTCGGCGCGAAGGTTGCCGATGTCGCGGTTCCGATGATCGATTTGATCTGCCCGAACGTGGTTGGACTGCTGCCGGTAATCGCTGAATACACATCGCTGTTGCCGGCCGAACTGGTGTCGGTAGCAGAGAGGATCTGGGAGATTTGGTTGATGCGGGGGGTGCCGGTCACGGTGGCGACGTTGAGGTTGAAAGCAAGCGAGTAAGTTCCGGTGCCGGAGTAAATGTAACTGCCGGTGGAGCGTGTGACTTCAATCTCGGTCTTACCGCCGAGGGTGGTGACTCCGATAATCTTGGCATTATCCGCACTGGAACAGGTCGCGCCGTCGAACACGCAGCCGGTGATTGTAAATTGCTGATTACCGTAGGTGAAGGTGGTGGTGCCGCCAGAATTGAGCGTGGCCAGGGTCTGGGCGCGCGCCGATCCTGCCGCACCCGTCAAGGCACACACGACGAAAACCAGAGCTGCGAACCGCAACCAAACCCTCATGAAATCTCCTCGGCGGCGTCGATGCCAAGCGTTTAGATCGACCATCACCATAGCGACCATTTAGCCGAACTAGTTACGGATGTAAACTACAAATACACGCAATTTGCGCGTGATGCAAATACAAAATCAGACATAGGTTATTATTTAGACGAATCCTGGACGTGCCTGGCGCCGTTGGAGGCCGACGAACCTTCGGTTTCCTTGCCGTTCACATCATATTCTCGCACCGCGACGTCCTTCATCGCGGCGCGAAGTACGTCCGCCGCGCCCTCGCGTAGCATCGTTTGCCGCAAGCTGTCGCGCACCACACTAAAGCCCCGGGCCGGCTGACGCCGCCGATCCTCGGCCTTCAAAACGAACCAGGAGCCGACGCTGCGGACGGGAAACGGGGTGAACTGTCCCGTCGGCATGGCGAACACGACCGCGCCGATCTCCGGCGTAAGTCCGTCAAGCGCCACGAACCCGGCGTCCCCCCCGACAGGTGCCGTGGCGTCTTTGCTCGACCGCTTTGCCAGTGTAGCGAAATCCGCCCCGGCGCTCAGTTCGGCGATGATATCGGCCGCTTCCTGTTCGGTCGGGGTCATAATGACCCTGACATGCACCTCTTCGGGACCGGGTTTCCGGGCGTAGTCCTTATTGTAGCGATCGAGCAGCGCCTCTTCGGTGATCGATCGGGAGATTTCGTGTTCCAGCAGGGCGTTGGCCAGGACCCGGTCGGATGCCGCTTTGATCTTGCGCTTTACGACCGGGTCTTCGTCTAACGCCTGACGCTGTGCCCTGATCACCAGCGCCTGCTGGCCAATCAACTGTGCCCGGATGTTCGGGAAAAGGTCGGAAAACGGTAGGTCGCGAACGGTCGAGGGCAGTTCCGCGATCGCATCCCCGACATCGCCCAAAGTCACCGCCCGGCCATCGACTTCCGCCACCAGCGTGCTGGCACTCTTGGCCTGCGCTCCGTCAACGTTATAGCTTGGCGTTTGCGTGTCGAAGACCGGCCGCTTCAAATCGCCCGGTGCGAACGGGGAGGCATCTTGTGCCTGTGGCGTTTGCAACTGTGCACCGGCTGAACCTGCCGTGACGAGCATACAGATCAGCAGAAGCCGCGCTGGCAGGCGCAATCTGGTTAGTGGCGACATGCACATCCATTCGGAAACATCGGTGGTGACCCGGCCATAGCACAGCCGGTGCTGCCGATGCGATGGTGCAATGCAAGCCGAGCTTAGCCGATCGTGACGGGTTCGTTAAGCGACGCGGATTTTGCCACCGCCTCAAACACCGCAACGCCGTGGATGATTTGCTCCAGCGGCGTTGGGAACGGGCGTCCGCTTTCAATACTGGCGGCGAATGCGTGCAATTCCGCGGTCAGCATGTTGAACCCCGCTGTTTCGATGACCTCCGCCGGCCCCGTGCCGAACGCAGCGCCGTCGATGGCAGGCACCATTCGGAAAATTGCCATCGTATGGCCCAGCACCTCGGCGAATCCGCCGGTGCCATAGACCGCCATGCGGTAGTGCGGGGTGGCGGCGGTTGAGCAGAAGATGTGTCCGGACGCTCCGTTGACGAATCGCAGCATCACGTCGGTGGTATCATCTGCCAGCGGCGCTGCCCTGCGCGACACCTGCGCGTAAACCTGGCTGACCGGGCCGAACAGATCGATCATGCCATCGACCAGATGCACACCGATCGCCGTCATCGCGCCGGCCGGGGCCTCGTCAGGACGAACGCGCCAGGCGTCCGGGCTCATGGTGATCCCGTGCAGCGCGGTCTGTTCGGCACTAATGGTTACCAGCGTTCCCAACCGGCCATCGGTCACCGCCTTGCGTAGGTGTCCCATGGATGGATGAAATCGCCGGTTGAACCCGACCGCCAGTACGATGCCGGCCTTGTCGGCGGCATCTCGCGCCCGTTCGGCGTCCGCGACCGAAAGGCTGAACGGCTTTTCCACGAACACATGCTTTCCGGCCGCCGCGGCGCGGATCACCTGTTGCGTGTGCTGCGCGTGAGGTGTCGCAAACACCACAGCGTCGATCGCCTTGTCGTTCAGGATTGCGTCCAGCGACTCGACCCAGCGTAAGCCGGCGGTGGCGCAAAACGCGGCGGCCGACTCGCGAGTCCTTGTGTGGGCCGTGGTGAAACGCAGGGAGTCGCTGTCACGCACGCTGGTGACCAAGTTTTGGCCCCAGCGGCCAAGTCCAACGATGGCCGCGCGGATCACGGGCTGTCTCCCTCGATCTCGCCCAACAACGCCCCCACGAAGTCCTGCATCGTCCGGGTTCTCGCGTCCGCCAGCGCCTGACCGGAAGTGGTCTGAAAATTTCCGGCGATTTTGAACAGTTTTGCTCCAAAGTGGTCCAACGCGAAGTTTCGATCGTCGAGCTCGCGGTTAGACGCCGCCGGATCTTCGGGATTGTACAAACGGGAACCCATCCGCCCGGCCACGTAGAAGCAGCGCGCGATTCCGATCGCGCCGATCGCGTCGAGGCGGTCGGCATCCTGAAGAATGCGGGCCTCGCATGTTTCCGGGGCGATGCCGGCGGAAAAGCTATGCGCCTCGATGGCGTGCGCGGTTTGCTCGATCGCCGCCGTGTCCCAACCCAGGTCCGCCAGAACGGATCGGGCTCGGGTGGCAGCCAGCCGCGAGGCCTGAGACCGAAGCGGTGAATTTTTTTCCACGGCCACGCAATCGTGCAGGATCACGGCGGCCGTCAGGATTGCGCGGTCGCATCCCGGTTCCTGATCGGCAATCGAGACCGCATTGCGAAACACTCGCAATAAATGCGACCGGTCATGCGAACCGTCGGTCCCGGGTGGGCCGAGGATGGCCAGCAAGTGTCCCGCCAGCGCCGCCTGGTCGCCGAAAACCACGTCCGTCGAATCCATCTGTGTCCCTGATCAAGCCCGTTCGCACGCACCATGCCGAACCCGCGCTGGTCTGGCGAGTTTGACCTGGATGTTCGACAGGTGTGCGATGCTCTGGAATGGTGCTTTGGCAGGACGGGGACGAAAAACATGAGCGATTTTGAATTGGTCTGGGATTCGCGCTGCGGTGTGGCGGAATCGCCGGTTTGGGATGCGGCCGGCCGCCGGGTGCTGTTCTGTGACATCAATGGCAAGCGGATCAATGCGCTTTCGGTCGATAGCGGCGCCCGCGACACCTGGGACTTTCCCGAGGTGGTGGGCAGTTTTGGCCTCTGCCGCTCCGGCCGTCTGGTGGTTGCTCAGCGCCACCACGTCGTGCTGTTCGACCCGCGGTCGGGGATGCTGACTGACTTGACCTCGAAGATCGATGAGCCGCCGACCAACCGCTTGAATGACGGCAAGGTCGGGCCGGACGGCGCTTTCTGGGTCGGCAGCATGGATGAAAACTCACCTCGCCAGAAGATCGCCGCCCTGTACCGGGTCACGGCCGACGGCACAATCACCAGGGAAGCCGAGGGGTATGCGGTCTCCAACGGTCTGGCGTGGTCGCCGGACGGGCGCGTGATGTATCACTCCGATTCGACCGCCGGCACTGTCGAAGCCTGGGATTTCGATCCCGCGACCGGAGGCCGGTCGGGGCACCGAATTTTGGCGGCGCTGACGAACGACGACGGCCGTCCGGATGGCGCCGCGACCGACACCGACGGCAATTACTGGTCGGCCGGACCATCGGCCGGGTGCATCAATTGTCTCAGTCCAACCGGCGTCATGCTGCGCAAGTGGGCCTTTCCGGTGCCCGGCCCGACAATGCCCTGCTTCGCCGATGGGTTTATTTACGTAACCTCCCTACGCGAGGGAAAATCGGCCTCTGTGTTATCTGAGTTCCCAACCCTCGGCGGGTTGTTCCGCGCCAAAGCCCCGGCGGCCGGCGTCGCGGTCGGTCTGTTCGCGGATCAATAGCGGGTTTCAGGAGATGGCGCGCAAATGCGGCCGTTCCGGCTGCATATCGGTACGGCCGAGATGAGCCAGGAATACCGTTGAGAACCGCCGAGCGGTGTTGGCGGCAACTTTCTTGTGGAGGGCTTCCCAGCGTTCTTTGCGCTCTTCCAACTCCATCGCAAGGCCGATATGCATGGCCTCGGCGATTTCGTCGGAATCGTAAGGATTGACGATGAGGGCTTCTGTGAGTTCCTCGGCCGCGCCGGCGAAACGGGACAGAATCAGAACGCCGGGGTTTTCCGGGTCCTGCGCGGCCACATATTCTTTGGCCACCAAATTCATGCCGTCCCGCAAAGGCGTTACGACGGCAAGTCGAGACAGCCGGAAGAAACCAGCCAGTGTGTCGCGTTTCACCGCGCGGGTCATATACCGCAACGGTGTCCAATCGAATTCGGAATACCGGCCGTTCGTGTCGCCAACGATACGGTCTAGTTCGCGCCTCAATCGCTGATAAGCGCCTTGCTCTTCGCGTGAGCGGGCAGCGATCTGCAGGAAACTGACCTCGCGCCGATGTTGTGGAAAATTGGCGAAAAATCGGCCAATCGCCTCAAAACGGTTGATCAGTCCTTTAGAATAATCCAGCCGGTCCACGCCGATGGCCAGGCCGCCCTTGCCGAGGCTGTCCCTCAGCATGCCTGCATCAGTACCGTTGGCGGCGATAATGGCACGTTGGGCGAAACCGTCGGCGTCGATGCCGATCGGATCCACGATGGCGCGCACCGCATGGCCTCGACAGACGAAACGACCGTCGTCCGGATCGGGATGAATGCCCAAATTCTCCGCCACGCAGTCGAGGAATGCCGCGTGATACGACCGAGTGTGAAAACCGACGATGTCATACGTGCACAGATTTGCCAAAAGTTCCGCCGAACGAGGCAATGCATTGAAAATAGCGGGCGGAACAAACGGGGTGTGCAGAAAGAAACCGATGCGGTTGGTTACACCTAAGGCACGAAGCTCCGACGCAAGCGGGATAAGGTGGTAGTCATGCACCCAGATCAGGTCATCCGGCCGCAACAGTGGCTGCAGCGCCGCGGCGAACTGCCGGTTGACGGACCGGTAGCCGTCATAATCCTCCGATTTGAAGTCGAGAAGGCCCAAACGGAAGTGCAATAAGGGCCACAACGCGCCATTGGAGAAATTGACATAGAATGATTGATAATCACTCTCGGTCAAATCGATCGTGGCGTAAGTAACACCGTCTGACCGTTGCATATGCGTGGTGGCTGAACCACGCGCGGATCTGCGACCGCTCCAGCCAAACCATAATGATCCTGGCTGCAATGCATCCGTTAGAGCAACCGCGAGACCACCTGCCTTCGCGCCGCGTTCGGATGGAAGTGGTACCCTATTCGAAACGACAACCAGTCGTGGCATCGGTCGGCATCTCCCTGTTCATTGGGCTCGGGATAAGCGGAGCCATCGACAACTCCTAAACGTAAATGGGCCGGCAAAGTCGCTTATCGAAGTTCACATAGTCGTGATAAAACAGTCTATGGCCGGATTGTGCAGTCATTTGCCCCAAAAAAACCCGATCTTCCCATCATATCCTGGTTTCGAAGACAAACGCCGGGAGTTATTTTCAAAATGCGTATAGCCCAGATCGCACCATTGACCGAGTCCGTTCCACCGCGCACCTATGGCGGGACAGAGCGAGTTGTCTCTTACCTCACCGAAGAACTCATGGCGATGGGGCACGACGTGACCTTGTTCGCAAGCGGCGATTCCGTAACGACCGCCCGGCTGGTCGCCGGCTGGCCGCAAGCCCTGCGCTTCGATCAGAATCTGCGCGATGCCATGGCGCCGCCGATGTTGCAGATGGAAAAAGTCTATCAACACGCCCACGAATTCGACGTGCTGCACGGACATCTGGACTACTGGCCGTTTTCGTTGCTGAGCCGTCAGCCGACACCGTTCCTGACGACGCTGCATGGCCGTCTGGACCTGCCGGAATTGACCGAGGTCTATGACTGCTTCGCGGATACGCCATTGGTCTCCATCTCCGACGCGCAGCGCCGGCCGCTGCCGCGTGGTAACTTCGTCGCGACCGTGCATCACGGTTTGCCGCCGAATCTGCTGACGCCGCGATCGATGCAGCGTGATTATCTGGCTTTCCTCGGGCGCATCTGTCCGGAAAAATCGCCGGATCGCGCGATCCGCATTGCAAGGGCGGCCGGGATGAAGCTGAAGATCGCCGCCAAGATTGATCGGGTGGATCGTGACTACTTCGAAACACAAATCCGGCCGTTGATTGATGGAGACCAGATCGAAATGATCGGCGAGATCGGCGACGCCGAAAAGCCGGCCTTCCTGGGTGGCGCCAAAGCTATGCTGCTGCCGATCGATTGGCCGGAACCGTTCGGTCTGGTGATGATCGAGGCGATGGCCTGCGGCACGCCGACCATCGCGTTTCCGGCCGGTTCAGTGCCGGAAGTCATCGACGACGGCGTGACCGGCTTCGTCGTGCCCGATGAGGCCGCCGCCGTCGCCGCTTTGGGCCGCCTGGACCGGCTGTCCTCCATCGCTATCCGAGCCCGCTTTGAACAGCGATTTACCGCTCGGCGGATGGTCGAGGACTATCTGGATTTATACCGCCACATGGCACTGAAGACGCGTCCGGCGCTGCGTGTGGTGACCTGACGTCTGGTCAAGTGGGCGCGGTTCCGGTTCAATGTCCCGCATAAGAACGGGGGAACCGCGCCATGGCTTCGGTGCAAGAATACGACTACATCATCGTCGGCGCCGGGTCGGCTGGCTGCGTGCTGGCCAACCGGCTCAGCGCCGACCCGAACAACCGGGTCCTGCTGTTGGAGGCGGGCGGTAAGGATACCGATCCTTGGATCCACATCCCGGCCGGTTTTTATCGCAATATCTACAATCCCAAGGTGGCCTGGTATTTCGAAACCGAGCCGGTGCCGGAGTTGCACAACCGGCGGATATCCTGGCCGCGTGGCAAAGTGCTGGGCGGATCGTCCTCGATCAATGGTCTGATCTACATTCGCGGCCAGAGCCAGGATTTTGATCTGTGGCGGCAGCTTGGTAATGCCGGATGGTCGTATGACGACGTTTTGCCGTATTTCCGCAAGGCTGAGGACCAGGAAAACGGTGCCAACGAATTCCACGGCTCCGGCGGCCCGCTCGGGGTATCGGACCTGAGGACCGACCATCCGTTGCACGACGCTTTTATAGCGGGCGCTCAGGAGGCCGGTTATCCCTATAATCCCGATTTTAACGGCGCCAAACAGGAGGGTGTTGGCCCGTTGCAGTTGACGGTGAAGGGCAGACGCCGATCGTCGGCCGCCGTCGGGTATCTAAATCCCGTGAAATCACGTCCCAATTTGCGGATCGAAGTCCGTGCGTTGACGCACCGGGTGCTGCTGGAGGGCAAAAAGGCGGTCGGGATCGAATACAGCCAGAACGGCACGCTACAGCAGGTGAAGGCTGCCAAAGAGGTGCTGCTGTGCGGCGGCGCTATCAACTCCCCGCAAATCTTGCAATTGTCCGGCATAGGGCCGGGGGCGCTGCTGCAATCGCTGGGAATCGAAACCAAACACGATCTGCCGGGCGTGGGTGAGAATCTACAGGATCATATCGGCGGCCGCATCATCCAGCGTTGCGTCGATGGCACCGTGACGATGAACGAAATCTACCACAACTGGCTACGCCGTCTTTATGCCGGGGCCGAGTGGATTGTCGCCGGCAAAGGCCCGCTGATGACCGGCGCCGGTCCGATCGGGCTGTTCGTGAAGACGCGGCCGGAACTGGACAGCCCCGATGTGCAATACCAGTTCCTTGCCGGCAGCGCGCCGAAGACCGGCGAGCCGATGCATAAGTTCCCCGGCTGCACGATGGTTGCCATCCCGTGCCGGCCGGAGAGCCGGGGCTGGTTGCGGATTCAGTCCCCCGACCCGACGAAGGCGCCGGCAATGCAGCCGAATTACCTGTCCACCCAGGGGGATCGCGACACGATGGTCGCGGCGCTGCGGGTGATCCGGACCGTCTTCGCCACCAGCAGCATGCAACGCTACTGCAAGGAAGAAATCTTCCCTGGACCCGCGGCCGCGACGGATGACGAGCTGCTGAACCATGTCCGCGAAACCGCCGGCACGACGTTCCATCAGACCAGCACCTGCATGATGGGGCCGGGGCCAAAATCGGTCGTGGATATCGATCTGAGGGTGAAGGGTATCCAGGGGCTGCGGGTGATCGATGCCTCCATCATGCCGACGGTTGTTTCGGGCAACACGAACGCCACGGTCATTATGATCGCGGAGAAGGGGGCGGATATGATTCTGCGCGGGGCATAACCATGGAACAGACATTCTCCGGCAAGGTCGCCCTGGTCACCGGGGCCGGCAAGAACATCGGCCGCACCATCGCGTTGGACCTGGCAGCCCGAGGGGCGTCGCTGGTGATCAACGGCCGCAGCGACCGAGCGGCGGTGGATGCCGTGGTGGCGGAGATCAACACCGGGGGAGGGCAGGCGATCGGCTGTGTGGCCGATGTAGCCGACCCGGTGGCGGTCGAGGCCATGATCTCCGACACCGTGGCGGCGTTCGGCGGATTGGACATTCCGGTCAGCAACGCCGGTCTGCGCCGACAGACTCCATTCCTTGAAATGTCGCTGGCCGAGTGGCGTGAAATCCTGTCCGTCGCGCTGGATGGCGCTTTCATTCTCGCCCGCGCCGCCGTCCCGCATATGCTCGGTCGGGGCAGCGGAGCGATCGTCGCGCTGTCGGGCATCTCCACCCATGTCGGGACGCCGAATCGCTGCCATGTGTCGGCCTCCAAAGCCGGTCTGGAGGGTTTAATGCGCTCGCTGGCCGTCGAACTGGCGCCGCATCACATCACCTGCAATAACGTGGCACCTGGCGCGGTTGACACGGTGCGCGGCGCATCGGCCGGGGTGATGCCGAAAAACCTGGCTGACGGAGGCATCCCGCTCGGCCGCAAGGCGGCGATGGAGGAAATCTCCGCCGCCGTACGGTTTTTGGCCGGGCCGGATGGCCGCTACATCACCGGGCAGACGCTGCATGTGAACGGCGGCGCGTTCCTGGGATAGTTCGGCCGGCTTGCATTGGGACGGGGCTTCTGGTCCAAGGCGCGGGATCAAGCGCTGGTGACATACTCCCATGACCGATTCCTTGCCTGATCCCGCCGACACCCCCGAACGCATCCTGATTTTGGATTTTGGCAGTCAGGTCACCCAGTTGATCGGCCGCCGCCTGCGCGAGTCCGGCGTTTACTGCGAAATCTGGCCGTTCAACGCCGATCCCGCCCGCATCACAGCCTGGGAGCCACGTGGCATCATCCTGTCGGGCGGGCCGGCCTCGGTGCATGAGGCGGTGTCTCCCGCCCCATCGCCGATCGTGTTCGAACTGGGCGTTCCGGTCCTGGGCATCTGCTACGGCGAACAGCTTCTGTGCCATCTGCTCGGTGGCGCCGTCGAACCGTCGGACCACCGGGAGTTCGGCCGCGCCTACGTCGATATCGCCGCCGACTGCGCGCTGTTTCAGGGCGTGTGGGCCAAGGGCGGCCGCGAACAGGTGTGGATGAGCCACGGCGACCGTGTGACCCGTTTGCCGCCGGGGTTCCGCGTGGTTGCAACCAGCGAGGGCGCGCCGTTTGCCGCCATCGCCGACGACGCGCGGCACTTTTACGGCGTGCAGTTCCATCCGGAGGTCGTCCACACCCCGCATGGCGCGCAATTGTTGCGTAACTTCACGCATGACGTCTGCGGCATGACCGGGTCCTGGACCATGGCTGGATTCCGAGCGACGGAGATTGCTCGGATACGGGCGCAGGTCGGGACGGGACGGGTGATCTGCGGCTTGTCAGGCGGCGTGGATTCCTCGGTCGCGGCGGTGCTGATCCACGAGGCGATCGGCGACCAGTTGACCTGCATCTTCGTCGATCATGGGCTACTGCGCATGAACGAAGCGGACGAGGTGCTGGAGACATTCCGGGATCGCTTCAACATCAAACTGGTGCATCGGGATGCGTCGGATCTGTTTCTCGGCCAGTTGGAAGGCGTTACCGACCCGGAACTGAAGCGCAAGACCATCGGCCGCTTGTTCATCGAGGTGTTCGAGGAAGAGGCCGCCAAGATTGGTGGCGCCGACTTCCTGGCTCAGGGCACGTTGTATCCGGATGTGATCGAGAGCGTCAGCTTTACCGGCGGTCCGTCCGTTATGATCAAGTCGCATCATAACGTCGGTGGCTTGCCGGAACGGATGCGCATGCAGTTGGTAGAACCGTTACGGGAACTGTTCAAGGACGAGGTCCGCAAGCTGGGGCGTGAGCTCGGTATTCCGGAGACGATCGTTGGACGGCATCCGTTCCCGGGGCCGGGATTGTCGATCCGCATCCCGGGTCCGATCTCTCGCGAGAAAGCCGATATCCTGCGCAAGGTGGACGCGATCTACCTGGAGGAAATCCGCTCCGCGGGGCTGTATGACGCGATCTGGCAGGCCTTCGCGGTGCTGTTGCCGGTGCGGACGGTGGGCGTAATGGGCGATGGCCGCACCTACGATATGGCCTGCGCGCTGCGAGCGGTGACCAGCACGGACGGGATGACGGCGGATGTGTATCCGTTCGAGATGGCGTTTCTGACGCGCGTCGCCGGGCGGATCGTGAATGAGGTTCGGGGGGTGAACCGGGTGACATACGATATCACGAGTAAGCCGCCGGGGACGATTGAGTGGGAGTAGCATATATTCAGCTAAGCTGCTGAATTTATTAAATAAAAACCTTACACAAAACTTTCACTCCGAAAAGCTCTCCCTTGCTTTTCAATGGCCATGCGCGCATGCTTGCACAGGAAGTTGCACATTTTTGCAGCTGCTGAAAATCGTAGTCACCCGGGCAAGCGCGCATGGTCATCAAGAAGCAAGACTTCGGCGACGACGAGATCCTGATTTTTGATGAGGCCGTGATCTACAAACGCGGCGATTACTGGCAGTTCCGCTTGTGGCTACCCAAGGAAAACAAGTACGCACGGAAGAGCCTCAAAACCACCAACCGCTCCACCGCCATTGAAAAAGGCAAGGAGTGCTACCTTGAGCTCTACTCCAACATCAAGCAGGGCAAGACCTACTTTTCCATAGACGCCAAGAAGGGCGTGGAACTGTATCTTGCCCACCGGCAGAAGGATGTTGATGCTGGGCTGATCGTAAAGGGCCGCCTAAGCACCATTAGGTCCCACCTCAACAATTGGTTGGATTTCATAGGGCGCGACACCAAGCTAAAAGAGATGCAGCGCACGGATTGCGAGAACTACTACCATGCGCGGATCAAGGGAGTTGCTGGCATAGCAGCCCGACAGGTCACCATTCAAAACGAGCAGAGCACCATCAACGCTATGATGGATTTTCTATTCAAGAAGGGAGAAGCATCCGTTGACGGCTTTGATTTCCGTAGGCTGCCACGCATTGACACGCGCGACGACAGCATTAGGCGTTCAACTTTTACGCGGGATGAGATCGCTGAACTCAACGCAGCCATTGAAAAATACTGGGACCGCGATCTGAACAAGCTGGACGAGCTTGAATGGTACATGCGCATGATGGCCGGATATTTTTTCCGGATGGCATTCATGTCCGGGCTACGCATCGGAGAGCTGATGCAGCTACGATGGAACGACGTGGCACCCAAAAATTATTTTGCAAAGAAGAAGAAAAAATACATACGCATCATGCAAATCATGGTTCGTGCTGAAACCAGCAAAGTACGGAAGAGCCGTATTTTATTATATAGGGACGATGATAATATTCCCACATGGAAGCATAAGGTAAGGGTTTTGTGGGAAGATAAAAACGAACACGGCAAATTGGTGTTTTCGCTAGACGGCAAGGAGCCTTTCAGCAAGCGCGCCCTGCATTATCACTTTGAACGACTGCTTACGCTTGCTGGTATAGACCAAACCAACCGCAACCTCGTTCCATACAGCTTCCGCCACTACTTCATCACTGAACGTATCACGGCAGGGCTGAACTATCAGCAAGTGGCAGAGATGTGCGGCACCAGCGCCACGCAAATCGAACGTACCTATTTCCACTTAAACGATGCAGCGCGGATGACCCATGCGCTCGCCGGATATGAACTCAGCGACGATGGCCTCGTCGTTCCTATTGAGGAGTGAACGTGTGCGGGATTGTCAGTTTGAGCGATTTTCCGCATCAGCTGGCTAGCGCAGGCTATCCGCATCGTTTGCCGCTGCATCCTTCGTCCGTGCTGTTATAGCATTCAGGCGCCACGCATGTTTTTCCAGCCTGGCCTGCCAGTCTGCCGCGTCAAACAGCTCATCGATAATTGCTACGGCGTCCATCAATGCCCTTGGCGCTGCACGCTTCATAAACACAGCGTTGTTCGCCTCAATCATGGCCTTCACGTAGACGTACACGTTGTGATTGATCAGCACCTGATCCCCCAGCACGTCCGTCGTCTTAGTCTCAAATGCACCCACACGCGGGTTGAGGTCTTGCAGCGTAAATAGGTCCGCGATTGGACTGGAGGTGGGGAACGGCTGCGGGACAGTGTTGTTGGCCGTGGCGTAGCCGGTGGGGAGCTTGGTCGCGCGGATGATCCAGTCTTCCATGCTGTCACCAAACGTGGGCAGGGTCACATACTGATTGAACCGGCCGGCTAGCAGATACGCACTCGCACTATCAAAGCTGATGGTGAACCCCGGGTTCACGGTGCGACGGATTGCGCGCTGCATGGCCGTCAAGCAACACCAACGACGCGACACGAAAGGCCATGCTGCACGACCTGCATGCGCAGCTGGCCATGGAACTCAGCGCGCGCTGCCGGGAGCGCGCAACGGCTTCGGCGCGGAGCTGACGGTTGGGATGGTATGGATGACCTTGGGCTTGCGCGGTTTTGGCGGCGGCTTGATGGGCTTGGGTTTGGGCGGCTTCTTCACCGTCGCCCATGCGCGCAAGCTGCTTGAATTGCAGTATGGGCAAGGCCGCGTGATGAACCTGCATCAGCGCTGACAGCGCTGACAGCGGACTACTGAAGGGCGTTGCTGGGCAGCCGGCAGCGCCCTTTTCCTATCGGCCGCCATTTGGCACCGGCTGCGCTAAATATGTACATGAAATCCTATACCATCACCACCAACGTCGGGCGCGATGAGCGCGATGCCATCCTCCGGCGGATCACCACGCACATGATGCGCGCGCTGCGCAAGCTGGAGCGCATGCAGCAGCGGGAGCAACAGGAAGCGCAGCCGCGCAGCGCAGCGCGGCAGGAACGCGAAACATAATCTTTCACGGATAAAGTGATGTTCCGGGCTGCTTTCGCTGTCCGCTAACCATTTGAAATCGTGCGAGGTCTTTCCGGTTGTCCGCCCCAAACATCGGCAATTACGCTGCATGCGTTGAAACGTGATGTTTGAGGACGACGAAAATGCCGCAGGCAAAAGTGCTGTCCAGCAAGGAACTGCGCAGGGTTTTGGACCATGTAGCGACGCGGCCACATGCCGCGCGCAATCGGGCAATGCTGCTGCTGACGCACTGGGCAGCGATGCGCATTGGCGAGGTTGCAGCGCTGCGCGTTGACGACGTGTTGGGCAAGGATGGCAGCGTGAAGAGCGAGATACGGTTGGACGCTGCGCGAACGAAGGGCAAGCACGCGCGCACCGTTTACGTTAGCGATAGGCTGCGCAAGGAGCTGGCTGCCTACGTGAAGCAGTTGCCAATTGACACATGCGTAGACGCGCCGCTGTTCTCCACGCAGAAGCGCACTGCGTTTTCGGGCAATAGCCTCTGCCAAACGGTTAACCTCATCTATGCCCGCGCCGGGCTGGAAGGTGCGACCAGCCACAGTGGTCGCCGGTCGCTTATTACATCGCTGGCGAGCAAGGGCGTCGGGGTGCGCGTGCTGGCTGCCATCGCAGGCCACAGAGACATCCGCGTGACCCAAGCCTACATTGATGTGAACGATGCCATGATGCGCGCAGCCGTTGAATTAGGAGGATAAGTAATAGCTCTTAGTCGGGAGTGGTAGTCATTAACTCCGAGATCGCTCAAGCCTAGGCCCTGATGTGAACGGCCTTAATGGGCTTGATCTCATGCCCAAAATCTCACAGGCTTGTGATGGAAATGTTGTGAGAAAGGAACAATTATGCGATGGCTTGGGCTTATTATTTTGATCGTACTTTGGCCACTTGGTCTAACTCTTGTTGCAATTTTAATAGTGATGATGATTTTAGATCGAATTAAAAATGGCCCCGGCGTGTTCGGCCGGATGGAGCGCGGCGAAGGGCGGTTCGCATTTGGCAAATCCAAAGGCAAAGAGGCTAACCAAGCTGATAAGACCTCCACGCTTGAGAAGATAAAAATCCAAACAGAGGACGATCCATATAAAGAGTTTGTTCAAATATATACAAATGAAATTTCGTACAAGACAGGTAGTGGATTGCTTTCCACAACAACTCACACCGTTTTTTTGCGATGCCACGTAAGTAAGAAAACATACGAAATTCCCGATTATATCCAAATCTACGTCACAACAGAATATAGCCGCGAGAAGAAAACTCTCAATAAGGCCAGTGATAGTGACTTTGTGTCATATAAAGTTGCTAAAGTCTCAAAAGAATCAGTCCTTCGTAGAGATCGATATACATCTTGGGCTGAGTACAGTGAGGAGCGAACCATCGTCATTCCAATGGATTCTGTTGAGAATATAGCTGATAATCCTGAAAAAATGTTTAGCATATCTCTGCACGACGATAGTAATAACAAATATATTATAGATGTTCCAGGTTCCTATTTCCGAGACTTTCTTTGCTTCGTTCGTGCATGGGCTTCGAGCCGCGGCACAACGATCGTGGAGAGTTCTGATGCGCCCTAGCTTTGTTAGGCGTTCGATGCATGCATGAACGTCCGTTGAGTGCGGGCCGAGTGCGGCTGAGCCGGACGCGCTCGGGGATTGGATAGTGACCGCGCAGTGTGTAGCTTCGCACGTAGATCGTATATGAGTAGGTTTATCATAGCTCCGTCCATGTTGCGCATAACTTACACGAGGACTTTTTCATGGTATATCCCACTGAATTTACGAAAGAAAAATCTAAGGGGCTTATTGAGTGGGAGTGAGGGATGTGGGACAATTTAGGGTGTCGATATAATTAAAGATCCCAAAAGTGGTCAATACTTCCAAAACGCCCTGATATTCTCCAGGAATCATAGCGCTGGGAGCGCATGAATGACATTCGCGGCGGCTAGGCGCTTCGGCGAACAAATCTACATCGGATTTGACTAAGCCACGACACGAAGTGATCCCGGGTAGGTTAGAGGCAATCATCCTGGATGCCCAAATCACCGCCGCTTATGCCGGCCTTGCGGATCAGAGCCTCGACACGATCGCTCGTCAGCCCTCGGAAACTACTCATGAGGGTATGTGCAACATCTAGTGCCGCGGTCGATCTAGCCAAACTTCCCGAAGTCGAGGTCGCCCACTGTAAACGGGACGGTGAGGGCACCATTGTAGAGTCTGGATTTCCAGTCACGGCCCAAGTCAACGCATCCGAGGGGTAACTACAATGCCACGTTCAGCCAGAGACGCCATGTGGTCGGAGGCTCTGGCGCGTCTGGCACACGCCGACCGTCCGCAGCGGGATTCGTTCTGGCCAACCGCGATCGGCTGGGAGCCACCCGTTGACGTGCTGGAAACCGAGGACGGGTTGCTTGTCGTCGTCGCACTTCCGGGCATCAAATCCGACGAAATGGAAGTCGTCATCGGCCACGGCGAGTTGCTGGTGCGGTGTACCAGGCGCTGGCCGACCGGCCGGCGCCTGACCCGCGTGCATCGAATAGAGCTGCCGCACGGGCGTTTCGAACGACGATTGCCACTGCCCTTCGGCGCTTACCAGCTTCTTGGCCAGGACCATCAGGATGGCTGTTTGCTGCTAACTTTGCGAAGGCTCGATCGATGAATTCGTCTGAACACGCGGTTGACGAAACGATCAATCCGGACAACACCCTGATTCTTGTCACCGTCACGGACACTGTTCTGATGCCCGGAATGGTGATGCCGCTGACGATTGGCCGAGCGGGTGCCGCCGCCGCTCTGCAGGAAGCCGCGCGCTCTGAGCAGCATGTCGCCTTTGTGCTGCAACGCGAATCGGCCGCCGAACCCCCTGAGTTGGACCAGTTGCATGAGATCGGCACGGAAGCGCGTCTGTTGCGCTACTTCACCGGGCGCGACGGCTCGCATAATGCCATCGTGCAGGGTATCGGCCGGGTCCGTCTGATCGATGTTGCCCACACGGGTCCGCGCCCGGTCGTTACGGTGGAGCGGATCGCTGAGCCGTTGGAGCGTAATGCGGAGATCGACGCCCGCTTTCACCAATTGCGGGAGCGCGGGCAGGCAGTCCTGGCGTTGATCGAGCAGGCACCGCCCGAACTGTCGGCAACGCTGCAATCGGTCGAACAGCCCGGCGCGCTTGCCGATTTCATCACCGGTCTGCTGGATCTGCCATCGGCCGAAAAGCAGGAAATCCTCGACACCGTCGAACTGCTGCCCCGTCTGGACCTTGTCATCACCCGTTTGGCCTACCGGCATGAGGTGCTGCGGCTGTCACACGATATCGGACAGCAAACCCGAACCGCCATGGCGGGACGCCAGCGCGAGTTCATGCTGCGCGAACAGCTGAAATCCATCCAGAAGGAGCTTGGTGATTCGGACGATGCCTCTCCGGAACTGGACGATCTGAAGCGAAAGCTGGAAGAATCCGGCATGCCCGCCGAAGTGGAGACGCAGGCACGGCGGGAACTGCGACGCCTGGAAAAAATGCCGGACGGTGCCGCCGAAGCCGGAATGGTGCGATCCTATCTGGAATGGCTGACCGAACTTCCCTGGCAGATAAAGGAAGAGCCGGCGATCGATATCGGCGAGGCGCGCCGCGTGCTGGATGATGATCATTTCGATCTGGATAAAATCAAACGCCGTATTCTTGAATTCCTCGCCGTGCGCAAACTGAACCCTGACGGCAAAGGTCCCATCCTGTGCTTTGTCGGACCGCCGGGCGTCGGCAAGACCTCGCTTGGTCAGTCTATCGCCCGAGCAGTCGGACGCAAATTCATTCGTGTCAGCCTGGGCGGCGTGCATGACGAGGCCGAGATCAGGGGACATCGCCGCACCTATGTCGGTGCCATGCCCGGCAACATCATCCAGGCCATTCGTCGCGCTGGCGAACGGAATTGTGTGATGATGCTGGATGAGATCGATAAACTCGGTGCGGGTGGCTTTCAGGGCGACCCGGCCTCGGCCCTGCTGGAGGTGCTGGATCCAGAGCAGAACGGAACGTTCCGCGATGCCTACCTGGGCGTACCGTTCGATCTCAGCCGGGTCTTGTTCATCGCCACCGCCAACGTGTTGGATACGATTCCCGGCCCGTTGCGAGATCGGATGGAACTGGTCCGTCTGTCCGGCTACACGGCCGAGGAGAAAGTCGCGATCGCCCGCGGCCACCTGATACCCCGCCAGTTGCGCCAGAACGGATTGGCGGATACCGCGCTGGATCTGGACGATGCCGCCCTGAACCTGATCATTGACGGCTACACCCGCGAAGCTGGCGTGCGAAACCTGGAACGCGAAATCGGTTCGGTATTTCGCAGCGTCGCGGTTCGGGTCGCCGAGGGCAACGCCAGTCATGTGCGTATCGATGTGGACGAAGTCGCCACCATCCTTGGCGCCCGCATGTTCGATGCGGATGTGGCCCAGCATGCGTCGATTGCCGGCATCGCCACCGGCTTGGCCTGGACATCGGTCGGCGGCGATATTTTGTTCATTGAGGCCACCCGCATGCCCGGCAACGGCCAACTGATTCTCACCGGACAGTTGGGTGACGTCATGAAAGAAAGTGCTCGGGCGGCGCTGAGCCTGCTGAAGACCAGGGCCGAACGGATGGGGATCGACGCGGAGCTTTTCGCCAAGAATGATATCCATGTGCATGTACCCGCCGGTGCCACACCCAAGGATGGCCCGTCGGCCGGCGTGGCGATGTTCGTCTCGCTCGCCTCTTTGATGACTGGCCGCGCGGTATCGCCGACGACAGCGATGACGGGCGAGATCAGCCTGCGTGGCCTGGTGCTTCCAGTGGGCGGAATCAGGGAGAAGATCATCGCCGCGGCGCGCGCCGGTATCAAAACGGTTATGCTGCCGGCGCGCAATCGCCGCGACTATGACGATATCCCGCCCAGCGCCAGGGACCGTCTGACATTCATCTGGCTGGAAACAGTCGATGATGCCATAGCAGCAACGATCGGCTGACCTCGATGCACGCCATGGTGCTGAAGGCCATCGGTGGCCCTCTGGAATGGACGGAACTGCCTGACCGGCGGCCCGGACCGGGCGAGATCCGCATAAAAATCGGCGCTTGCGGCGTCTGCCGCACGGATCTTCATGTTTTGGATGGTGAATTACCCAACCCGCGCTTTCCCGTGATTCCGGGGCACGAGATCGTGGGCCGGATCGACGCTATTGGCCCGGGCGTGCAAGGCGTCCAAATGCAGCAGCGTGTCGGCATTCCCTGGCTGGGTCACACATGCGGCGTCTGTCCGTATTGCAAGATGCAGCGCGAGAACCTGTGCGATCATCCGGGATTCACGGGTTTCACGCGTGACGGCGGCTTCGCAACCGCGGCGATCGCCGATGCCCGGTTCGCATTCCCACTGGACGAAGCGGGTAGTGACGTGTCGCTGGCCCCGCTGCTGTGTGCGGGCCTGATTGGCTGGCGGTCTCTGGTGATCGCGGGTGACGGCCACAAATTGGGTCTGTATGGCTTTGGCGCCGCCGCACACATCCTGGCTCAGGTCGCCAGATGGCAAGGCCGATCGGTTTTCGCCTTCACCCGGCCGGGCGATGGCGCCGCTCAGCAATTTGCCCGCGGGCTTGGCGCGGTCTGGGCGGGGGGATCGGATGAACCGCCGCCCGAACCGCTTGATGCGGCGATCATCTTCGCAACCCCCGGTAACCTGGTCCCGGTCGCGCTGAAAGCGGTTCGAAAGGGCGGTCGCGTCGTTTGCGCCGGCATCCACATGAGCGATATTCCCGGATTCCCGTACGAACTGCTGTGGGAAGAGCGCCAGCTTCTGTCGGTTGCCAACCTGACCCGCCAGGATGGTCTGGATTTTCTGGCGCTGGCGCCGAAGGTTAACATCGTTACCAGGACTACTGTTTATCCGCTACAGCAGGCCAATCAGGCGCTGGCGGATCTGCGCGCCGGGCGGTTCGAGGGAGCGGCCGTGCTTCAGCCATAGTCAAGTAATTTCAGAGGCTTTCCTTTCGGGTATAGGGTCATTACGGTCCGCTGGAGAACGCGCACCAATCTGGACTTGCGCGTGGCGGAGGCTCGCTTACGGCGGGCACGGGCGGTTCGGGGCATGAGCGGGGCGGATTTCTTCGCCCTGCTATACGGCCTGGCGACTCGAGTAACAGCATGCCGCACTGGATTGGGATGTGCCGGACATCGACCAGCACGCCGCAGACAGGCTTATCCTGTCCGAGATACGCTCTGCTCTGGACAATATTAAGCTAGCGTGATCTGCACCGAACGCGGTAAACGGCCCAGCCGGTTCCGGCAATAGCCGCAAAGGCACCGAAGGCAGCGATCAGGCTGCCGCCGGTCAACAGCAGTGCCAGCAGAAACCCGACCACGGCGGTGATCGCGAAATACTTGCTTTCGACAGGGTGCAAAATCTACTTATCCTCGGGCCGAATCTTGGCCCAGGTGCGCGCTAAGTCGCGTGACGCCGATTCATAAGAAGTCTTGGCGTCCATCCAGCCTTCCGCACCCACGGTCTGCAACTTGCCGGCACCCGCTTTCGTAGCGGTCCAGGCGGCGTCGAGGTCCTTACCGGCAGCGGTGCTTGCCTCATGGCCCTTTGCCTTCGCCCTGGCACCGAAATCATCCATCTTCTGCTGCCATCCTGCCAGGTCGCTCCGAGCCTTTTGGATATAGGTCGCGCGGTCCGCGGGCGCGGTCATTTGGGCCGGGGCATTAGATGCATGCGACTGGGCGAACGCATGACCGCCGAACACGAGCGAGCCAGTTAGTATAGTAACCAGACTAAAACGCATAAAAGCCTCCATATCGGTTGCCTATTATGCGCCCGCACATTCGGCGCGACAGACTCGGAAAATACTCACACTTACGAACCGATGTCGTGCAACGCCATGAACGCCTTGAACAAAACACGCGGGTCGGAGGCCCCGTGATACACCGCCGGTGGTTCGCGGTCCAAACCAAGCAATCCATAAACCGCCGCCTGAGCGGATCGAATGGAGTATTCAACTGTAAACACGACGTCGTCAGGTTGTTCGCAGAACTGGCCCACGAATCCCAGGTTATGCGCGCCGGCAGGAATGACCTGCGGCCGGTCTCCGTGCTCCCGGGGCAGGAATTGACTGGTAATGAAAGGCATCATGCAGGGGATACAAATCGCCGAACCCAGAATCCGATCGGCCTCAATCCGTAGATGCCCAAGCACCTCAGTCAGGATTTCGCGACCAGTACAGATCGACATTGGCTTATTAACGAAGTTCCCGGGTTGGTCGACCGACAGCCCGTAGCCCCAGAAAACGCTGGTTCCCTCCGGCTGGCCAATAAAATGCGGCTGAAACGGAATAACGATCGACGCCAGCCAATTGGAGTCAGGGAACGTAATCAGCCCGCCCTCTCCAGGCGCATTGCCGGTCAGATCATGGACCAGGTTTAATAGCAACGGATCGTCCAGCGTAACGGTGAACGACACCCATTTGGACTGATCGATGTGATCGGCAAACACCGGCGGGCGCCCGAACTGGGGTCTACCAGCCGCGATTTTCGTCCATAGTGCCCAGGACCCGGCATCCGGTTTGCTGTTCAGGACGGGTGCCGAGTCCATGCCGCCCAAGCTGGATGCCTCGGTCATCGATCCCAGCGTCACCAGAACGTAATCGTGCGGTTCCACTGCAATCCGGCCATCCTTGCCGCCCCGGTTATAGGCGATGTGGGTCACCGTCAGTTTGCCGTCGCGTTCTGTCATGCCCAAATCGGTAACGCTTGTATTGAGTTCGAATGTGACCCCACGATCCTGCAACCATTTGGTCAATGGCCGCACCATCGAGTCATATTGGTTATAGACGGTTCGCATGATTCCTTGCAGCCGGTTGAACCCGTCGACCATGTGCGCGAACCGAACCAGATAGCGTTTGAGCTCAACCGCGCTGTGCCACGGTTGGAAGGCGAACGTCGAACACCACATGAACCAGAAGTCGGTCTTGAAGAAGCTCGGATCGAACTGGTCGGCAATACTGGTCCGGCCGAGGAAAACTTGCGGCTCCAGCGCCAGACGCTCAATTGTCAGGATGTGCCGCTCGCTCAGCCCGAAGGCCGGCGCCGTCTGCCGATGACCGTCCCGGAAAAGCCGTGATCGAGACGAGGTCTTTAACGTCTCGTTCCAATCGAAGATCTCCTTCGTCACTGACCTGCTGCCATCCAGGGTTGGAATTGATGAAAATAAGTCAAAGGTGCAAAGGTATTTGCTCTCGATCATCCGGCCGCCGCGCAAAATATAGCCGGTCTCGGGTGTGCCTGAACCATCCAGGCTGCCACCAAGCTTTTCCAACTCTTCAAAAATTGTGATGTTGTGGCCAGAAATGTTGCCATCCCTGATCATGAACGCAGCGGCAGCCAGCGATGCGATCCCACCGCCGACAAGATAGATCTTCGCGTTACTTTGGTCTGACATGCGGCCCTCGTGTTCATGTGTATGACTTTAACGCGCGAAACAAAACCGATGATAGAGTCGGAGAATACTCAGAGGCGCTCGTCTACGTCGATTCCGCTACTCGCTCGCGGCAGCGGTGGCGCTTACCATGCGACGACAGGCCATGCCGGCGATGCCGCGAATGGTTGCGATCTATAACGGAATGGGCGGCGGCGCGGCCGGTGCGATAGCCGCGGTGGAGCTGTTCGGCAACAAAACGCATGGAGCAACGAAGCTAATGGTTACTTTGCCGGGTCGGGATCGGTCATCGCCCGGGCAAAGCTGGACGGGGAACTCAAGTGGCCACCGCGGTTTCCCGGACAGCAGATCGTCAACGGTGTCTCCATAATGTTGACGATCCGGGTCAGATGGATGTGCCTTTGCTGAAGCCGGAGTTCCCTACGACATGATCTTCCAACTGGTAGACATCAACGATCCGTTCGCCACGACGGATGTTGCGTTGGTGATCGGGGCAAACGACGTCGTCAACCCGGCAGCGTGGACTGACCGTTGTCGCGGCCAAGATCTCGGCCGGATCGACAACGATCCCCGCGTGGGACGCGTCAACGCTGCCAGCAGGACTGTTGGTGATTCTCGTCGGCTGGGGCGCATCGGTCTGCGCAAGAGCTCTTCCGATAATCGATCCGATCGCGATGGTGATCACTTAGCTGAAAACCTTCACGAAAGAGCTTCCCTCAGCCGAATGTGTCGGCGACAAGTTTGTGATGCCGGTCGGGACCCGCCGGTAGCCTCGAAAACTACTCAAAAAGTCAGAAAGAGAGACATTCGTTACTTTGTTCCTGGCGATGCCTCAGTGATGGCGGAGGGAGCAACGGTATGGAGCGGTGCCGCCGCGGGAATCATTGCGGTCAAAATCCAGAATCCGACAGTCACGACCAATACCGCGTAAGGCAGCCACGTTGGATTGGATGTGTTCTGGTCCCATGAATCGACGTCCTGGCGAATTCCCTCCATCCGGGCCGGCAGCAGGAGTATAAGCCGGGTCGCGGTGCCCCTGGCATCCTTCAGCGCCTGCGGGCGAAGCGGCATCTGAGAAATACTGTCCGCCAGACGGTCGATAATCGCTGCCCTCGGCAGTTCGGTCCACCGCGCGGTCTCGGCCCAGGGGTCACGTCCGAGACGGGCAAGCATTGATAGGATCGTCAGCGACGATCCATTCTCCTCCGTACCGACCTCGGAGAAAAGGAATTGGTTGAGGCCGGAATTCTTCAGGGCGAACGCGTCCGACGTGGTCATTTTCGATCACCATCCGTAGCCGGGCCACGCGTAGTGGCTGTGAAGCCGCTTCTCATAAGCCTGATCGATTAAATCCAGTGGGGTCCAGGGGGGACTCGATTTTACCCGAACGCGGGACAGGTCCAGCGTAACCTCGCACCTGGCGAGATTTATGCCTCGCACGGCATACGGTGAGATCAGGACGTGCTGGCCGAACCACCAATCTTTTGTATCCACAACCAGGTAGCGAATGGCCCAGTTGTCATCCTCAAGCAGGAAGTTTTCAACGTGCCCGATCATCCCGTCGGTTGCATGAATCCCATAGCCCGTCACCTCGGTGATGCCGCGCAGGTGCGGGTCCTTGTTTTCCCGATCCCCCTCAGCCGATCCTGTAAACATCGGTGACGGCAGCATCGCGGAGGTCGTTGCATCCGCTCCAAAAAAACTGCTGCCCCGGGCGGGATCCCAACCATAGTATTGATACAGGTTGAATTCCATCTGCCGGGACACTGGTTGGTGTTCGGCGGCGTCGGGACTTGCCTCCACCCGCGCCTTCGTAAGAGCCACGTGTAGTACGCGTCTGAGGTAGTCTGGTTGCCCGATCGCAGAAGGGTGGATAAGCACCAGACGGCCCGCCAGCCAATTGCCGGTGTCGACAACCAGCCAGCGTATCTTCCAGGTTCGGTCGTCGAACAGGAAGTCGCTGACTGTGCCAATCAAGCCGTCGCTGGCTTCGATTGCATATCCTTCAAGCGCCGAAGCAACCTGCAACATGACAAACTCCTTTACGCTTCGATCAATACCTTCAAAGCACGTGTAACGTCTGCACCGCGGCAAGTACAGCGGCCTCTTGAGCCAGGAAAGCGTCACCCAAATTCTGTGTCCAGTCGAGTTGATCGCTCATCGTCTTCAGCACGCTTGGGAAAGGCACCAGCGATTTCGTACTTGCGTCCCAGTCCTGCCCGTCGAGCGCCTTGATCAGTGCGTCGTCCTTCAGGTCCTTGTTGCCCGGTTGCTCGACCCAGCGGCTCGCCATCACCACTTCCAGCGGATACGTCGAGGCGACCAGAACCTGAGTGAGCAGATCATCCGGATAAAGCGCGATCGGCGCAAGGAGGGCTTCCAGTTCGGCTTGGCTGTAGGCAGGTTCGGTAGCCTGCGTTTGCGCTGCCGGGTCTTGCTGAGCGAGAGCAGCCGGGGCCTGCTGGGCGATCGCAACCGGCGGTGCCGCAGGAGCCAGAGCCAACGGCACAGCCAGCAGGTAGGTCCACTTGGTCAAGCATTCCCTCCATTGGGGCGGCGTACCCGCCGCTCCGTATTTTATGGCCCAACCTCACCACGGTGCAGGGGAGGGCGATCAGCGGCGCCTTCACCCGCGATCTCTCCTGCCCTTTGCTACTGCCGGACCCTCTTCCGAGACGAACGGGCTGTCATCCCGGAAGGGGCACGCGGAACAAACTTTGCTGCTGGCAATTGTGCCGTGGCATCGAGAACGCTCAACCCCCGGAGTTGGCCAGCGTCAGTTCAACGCGCCGGTTTTCTGCTCGGCCTTGGGCCGTGTCATTGGAGGCGACGGGCTGCGTATCCCCAAATCCGTGCGCCTCGACAAGGTCGGGCTTCAAACCTTGCGACACCAGATACTCCATCACGCTTTCGGCACGTTTTTGTGATAATATCTCGTTAGAGGTGACCCCCTCCTGCTGTAGTCCCGGACCGATCGGAGCGTTGTCCGTATAGCCATTGACCATGATTTTGTTCTGTTGCGTCGGCGCAAGTTTTTTCGCCATTTTAGCAATGATCGCTTTTCCTTGTGGACGCATTTGCCAACTGCCCGGCGAGAATAGCAAATCACTGTTAACAGTATACTTGATCGCCCCTTGCAGGCGGCTGATTTGCGTCTTGTCGGCTGCAATCTGTTGCGACATCGACGCGTTCTGCTGCTGAAGCCGCTGGTTTTGCGCCTGGAGGTCGTCGTATTTGCTTTGGGAGACGCATCCCGTCAGGCCCAAGGCCGACAGCAGCAATGGAACGACGACATGGGTTTTGATTGGAATGATCACTGGTGTAATCCTCGGTCGTGTCAATACCACAACGGTACCTTCTGAATCAGAGTTTCCCGGGGCACCGAAGCACCGGCTATGCATATTCGGCTCAGTTTTGAAAATTGAGCGACCGGCGGACCCTCCGCTAAGCGGGTGGGCGACGCAGCGTGACGGACGGAGACTCCCCGTATAGGCCCCGGTATCTGACCGAAAATCGTCCAAGTTCCCAGAAGCCGTACCGCATGGCAACTTCAGTCACCGTCGTGACAGTCGGGTCTGCCTTGCGCAAGGCGTGCCTCGCAAGTTGCATGCGTCGCAGACGGAGATATTGCGTGGGGGTCATACCCAGGCGTTCCAGGCAGCACGCTCGCAGCGTGCGCTCCGGCACATTAATCGCCGTGCAGAGATCCGGAACATAGATCGCGCGGTCTATGTTGTCTTCCATAGTAGCTTGAAATCGAAGCATAATCCGCTCACGGCTGCGCCGGGCGGATCGGTCTTCCTAGACATCCGACGTGCCAAAACAAGCGACCATGGCCTGGATCAACTCCTGCTCCAGCCCACGCGCCACCTCAGGATTGGCAAGCACCTCCGGCGCCTCTATTGCCAGTTGCCCCGCCGTCGCATGCAAGTCTCGAAGCCGCAACATCGCAGACGGTGCCGGAGTGATGACGCGCGCATCGTTCGGCAGCGTTAGGTCGTACCCGGAGATTGCCTTACCAACAGAAGCCAGGTCCTCGATCGACAGCGACATGCTCGCGGACACCGTCGCCGCGGAGGAGCGCTGATAGAAGTCGTGAGCTTCGCTGTGTCTGATAATGGCGCCCGGCGGTATCGTCACGCCATTCATGACCACATCCGCACCGGGCTGTGCGTCAAACGTGATGATGGCCCGACCGGGCGCGCAGGCCGCGTGCAAGATCCGTGGCAGACTGTCGGATATTTGTTGCATCCAAAGCCGGTGCAGATCGATACGAATCTGACGGGCGGCGTAATCACCACATCCGGTGACAGTCATTTCAACCTGCGCCGCGCGAATTGCTGCCGCACAATCATCAGGATCGGTAAAACTTCGTACCGCACTTGAAGGCATCTGTGATCCTCCCCCGGGCAACTTATCGGTATCGTCATAGTCACATATAATGACAGACGAAAATCCAGACGTTGCTTTGAACGGAGCCAAAAGCACCTTTCTTTGACCTTGGACAAAGCACATTACTTTGACCAAATCCAAAGCATTTATGCTTTGATTTGGATCAAGAGCGGTCTCCTCTGTGCCTTGATCGTTACCGGCGGCTGTGACTATGAAGATTTCCCGACCGGTGACGCTGCAATGTGGCGGAGGGCAGTTCGCCGAACCTCGTTTGATAGGCCTTTGCAAATCGGCTGGGATCGTTGAAGCCGTAGTGCTGGGCCACCTGTGAAATGCTTGACTTGTTCCGATCAGCTTTGCTGAGCGCGCGGTGTACCAGGTGTAGTCTGCGTAAACGGTGATAGGCGCACGGGCCCATGCCCAAATATCCCGCGCAACATGCGCGAAGGGTATGGGCTGGCACCGCAACTGCCGCGCAAATCTCGGTTAGAGATAGCGCCTGGTTCGGGTGGGCCCGCAGTGTGTCCTCAAATCGGGCCATGATGTCCGCGTGTCTGCGAGTCGTCCGAGGATCGTCGTTTGTCGGGGCCGCCGAGAGGCAGTCGATCAAGGCATGGATCAACTCCTGCTCCAGACCGTGCGCGGCCTCAGCCTCAATGGTAGCGACAGGCCGGCCCTCTACCCGTCGTATTGCCGCGGCGTGCAGGCCTGTGAGACGTTTGAATGCGCCGGCCAGCGGCCGCCAACGATGCGTTCCTGTTGGAATTTGAAATCGTTCATTGATGAGTGCCTGGCCATATTCGATCAGGTGTTTCGCCGGAATCTGGATGTCTCTCCAGTAACAGGCTCCATCCAGTCGCTCATGCGCACGCTCATCGGAGCTTTGGGTAAGGATATCACCGCTTCGGACTCTGATCCCCGCACCCACAAGAGGGGCGTCTTGGATTGTAGGCCAGGAGATTCGCACTACGCCGGGTGGCAATGCAATGAGCGCGATTCGTGACTGGTGTTCTTCAGCAGCGGATATGCGAAGGTGGTGCAAAGCGACACGGGTGAACCGGGCCCGGAAGCTGCCGCGATCGATGACGAGGAGTTCCAGGTAGCCGCCGTCACGCAAGACGGCCGCAAAATCGTCCGGTTCGCTGAAGACGCAAATGCTGCTGCTTGGCATGCTCGTCGGGGCCGATCGTCGGTGGTCGGGTCGCTTCGTGCCCCATGCCGGGCGCGCGCCACCTCCCCGACCTGTTTCTGGTTCACGGTCACGCAGGTTGCCGGTCCAATATGGGACCTGGCTATGCAGTCGCGGCTAAAATGGGGAAAGGTCGTGCCCATGCTCCCGCCCAATTACCATGAGGGCCTTGGCGGCCCACCTCGTGATGCCGGTTCCTTGGCGCAAGAGTATGTAAGGCCGTGGAATTACGCTTGCTCCGTGCGGGCTCGCCATTGAAAGCATTGAAACCGAGGCCGATAAACCGTGGATTGATGCCCGCCCCCTTAGCGGAACCGCTGCCTGCCCGGTCTGCGGGACAATGTCTGCCGGCATTCACAGCCGCTATCGGCGGACATTGACCGATCTTCAGTCGCAGGGACGGCATGTTGTGGTGAGCGTCTGTACCCGCCGGTTCCGCTGTGTCCTTGCCGATTGTCGTTGGCGGATCTTCGCCGAACGGGGGCGGGGTCAAGTCCGGCGGAGTTCGCCAAGGTGCACGCCAAGATCGGCGAGTTGATGATGGAGTGGGATTTTTTGGCGAAAGCCTTCGGCCGATGAGCGTGGCGCGGAGGCGTGGATTGATTGCTCCTGATCATGATATCTGTCGATTGTTCGGCAGTGCGAACTACTCTCGATGGGCCGGTTGGGCTTTTACTACGCGCGATGTGGGGTGAGGGAGTTCACTTTGTTGTTAATGCGGCTGATAGACGAGCAGTTTCTGGAGACGCCGTTCCACGGCTCGCGACAAATGGTGTGGCATCTGCGCCGGCTCGGACACTGGGGCGGGCATCAGCGGGCGCGGCAGCTGATGCGCCTGATGGGGGTGCGCCAGTGTATCAGAAACCGCGCACCAGCGCGCCGCATCCCGAACACGTCGTCTATCCCTACCTTTTACGCGATGCGTCGATGGACCTGCCGCTCGGTGTGCTGACCCGTTAGTCAACGACCCGGAGACCGAACGGCTGGTTCAACCGCACGATGGTCAAATTGAGAAACGCGGCAAAAGAGACCCAGGCGAGATAAGGCAGAAGCAGCAGGCTCGCGACCCGGGAAACTGGCCACAATAGAAGGATCGGCAGCAGGATCGACAGCCACAGAAACGGCACCTCGATCAAAGCCCAGTCGGGCCGTCGCAATTTGAAAAACAATGGGCTCCAGAGGATGTTAGCCGCGCCGTTCAACCCGAACAGAACGACGACCAACCAGCGTGCCGACGAATCGAGCGCATTCGACCAACCAAGATAAGCCGATAAAGACGCCATTGACAGGATCAACGTCCATGCCGGACCGAACAGCCAATCGGGCGGCTGCCACGAGGGCTTCCTCAAGGTGAAATACCAAGGGGTGAGGTCGGTCAGCCAGGCGCCTGCCGCCGCAACCACCACGCCCCATGCCGCGGCGACGGCTATCGCCGCAATCACGCGGAAACCAGGCCGAGGAGGTGGGCAACGTCCTTGATGAAGATGCGTGCATGAGCGAGTGGATCTTTGTGGGTCAGTGCCTTGTTCATGTAGGACTCCCAGGTCAGGCGTTGAACATCGGGGTCAGCGCAGATGCTGACGAAGCGTTCCCGCCGCGTGTCGCTGGAATACCAGAACCATTGCATCACGCCTAGGATCCAGAACACCCGGCCATGAGCGCGCATGAACCGCCGGCGTGCCGAGCGCAAGACCCGCACATCCCCGGTCAGCAAGAATACATCGGCAGCCTCGGCAGCCAATCGCCCGCCTTCCATCGCGTAGTAAATTCCCTCCCCGGAGGCGGGCGCAACGACCCCGGCGGCATCGCCGGCCAACAGAACGTCGCGGCCGTTATCCCAGCGGCGCAGCGGCTTCATCGGAATCGGCGCACCTTCCCGGCGTAGGGTGTCCGCTTGCGCCAATCCGGCCAGATCCCGCAGCGCCCCAACCGATTTGCGCAACGAAAACCCCTTGCGAGCCGATCCGCTGCCGACACTTGCGGTCTCGCCGTGGGGGAAAACCCAGCCGTAAAAATCTGGCGACAGCCGACCCTGATAATACACGTCGCATCGGGAACCATCGAAACCCTCGAGCGGAGTCCGAACGATCTCGTGATAGGCAAAGACGTGACGGATGCGGGCGGCTCCTTTCACGCATTGCAGGGCCACCGACGATTTGGCCCCGTCGGCTCCGATAATGGTCTTTGCCCGCATTCGTTCAACCGATTTGCCGCATCGAAATGCGACCACTGCAACGCCGTCCGCGTCACGAGCAACCGACTGGAACTGTCCGGTCATTCGTTCCGCTCCGGAATGGGCGGCCCGTTCACGCAGCCACTCATCGAAGGCATCCCGATCGACCATGCCGACGAAGCCAGACTCGATCGGCATATCGACTGATTTGGACGACGGAGCCACCATGCGCGCGGAGGTTATACGCGCACACAGCAAATGGTCCGGGATACCGAAGTCACGGATCAGCCGCGGGGGAATCGCGCCGCCGCATGGCTTGATCCGCCCCGCCCGATCAAGCAACAGCACGGAACGGCCCCGGCGAGCCAACTCATGCGCGGCCGTTGCGCCCGCAGGGCCGCCGCCAACGACAACAGCATCGTAGGTTTTGATCATGGCATTATCCTTAAAGCGAATGCGGTGACCAACATGCCGATGACGTAAAGCGACGTTCCGGTGGCATTGTACCAGGGGGCGTTCTGTCGCGGGTTTCGCATCAGTCGAACCATCAGCAGCAACTGCGCCATGAGAAGTAGCATCACGACAAAGCCGAACGTTACGAAGCCTCCGGCGAGCAATAACGCCACGACCATAACCTGCGGCAAGGCCATCGCGAGGCACGCGGCGTTCCCGGCGCCCTCCACGCCCAGCAACACGGGAAGCGAGAAAATCCCGGTTTGCCGATCGCCTTCCACCGACTTGAAGTCGTTCAGCGTCATGATGCCGTGAGCACCCGCGCTGTACAGCCCGGCCATCGCGAAGAGGTGCCAGTCCGGGCGGCTGGCCGTCATGATCGCCGCGCCGGTGATCCAGGGTAGTCCCTCATAACAGGCGGCGCAGGCGCTGTTGCCCAACCAGCCGTTCCGCTTCAGCCGTAGGGGAGGGGCGCTGTACGACCACGCCAGCGCAAGCCCGGCAACGGCGGCGCCGAACCCCCAGCGACCCAGCAAAGCGGCGACCAATAGCGAGACCACCGTCCATCCAATCGCTATATGCAGGCCTCGGCGTCCGGGCAGCCGGCCGGACGGTATCGGGCGATCCGGTTCGTTGATCGCGTCAACATGCCGGTCGAACCAGTCGTTCGCCGCCTGACTGGTGCCGCACACCAGCGGACCGGCCAGCAAGACTCCCAAAATCACGAGCCACCAGCGATCCGCCAACGGCACCCCCGACGACACCACGCCACAGCCGAACGCCCACATCGGCGCGAACCATGTGATGGGCTTCATCAGTTCCAGCGCCGCCGGCATCGTCGATCGGGGCTTAACCCCGGCGGACGACCAGGAAGACGTTGTGGCGGTGTTCATGGTTCCCAGTCCTTTAATCCGCACCGGCTGCCTCGGGATCACCGAGACCGTAACGGCGTAGTTTCACGTAAAGGCTCTGACGGCTGAGACCGAGCATCTCGGCGGCGGAGGCGCGGTTGTCGCCAGTGAGCTTCAGGGCGGCTTCGATGCACAGCCGCTCGATCACATCGGTGGCCTCGCGTACTAGATCCTTCAGTGCCACGCGCCCGATCAGTTCGGTCATGTGATCGAGCGAGCGTGGCAGTGCTCGCGGTTCGAGACGCAGGCGGCGGCCGATGTCGCGGACGGCAAATCCAAAGCACGGTTGCCCCCCGTTCATCACGGTCACGGCCGACACCTCCACTTCCGCTGGCTCCCCGAATTCGCCGCGCATCAGGCTGGCAAACAGGCGCACTGAGCCATGCTGGCGCAGGTTGGCCATCAAGATGTCGAGATCGACGCCCGACCGGCCGAGCCATCGGGATAGCAGTTCATTTCGGGCCTGCTCTTCGGTAGGGAGTTGGGCGAGTTCCAGGAACGTCGCGTTTGTGGTAATGACCCGGCCGCCGGCGTCGGTAACGACGAAGCCGTCCGGTGCGCTCTCCATCAACTTGAGCAGTTTTGCCTTTAATTTGGGTTGCGGCGCGGTAGCGGGCTCGCCGGCCGGCCGGGCGATGCGCACCAGGCAGGAAATGCCGCCTTCGTCCCGGAACAACGAAGCGGTGATGACCACCTCCTTCCCTCCATCACGTAACCTCGCCCGCACATCGTCCGCTCGGCCTGACGCACGGACCCCGGCCAGCAGAAGGTCGACACTGCGGGCGGTGTCGGGTGTGAAAGTATCTGTCAGCGGCCACGCGCGTCCCGGTTCCGCCGCGTCAGCGAACAGGCTCCGTGCGGTTGGGTTGCTGTCCAGGATTCGCCGGGCCGCGTCGTCAACGATCAGCACCGCGTCGGAGGACATCTGAAACAACAGCCGATAGCGCGTTTCGACGTGGCGGATGCGCGCATAGTCGCGCTCCATCGATTGTTGGGCGTCAACCAACCGGCGTTGCAATGACGACACGGCGCGCAGGTCCCGGCCAAAGGCGACGATGCGGCCGGGGGGGGCAGCTTGCACCGCGGCGTAAAGGATCGGGATGTCCGCATGGTTGATGTGGCGCCAGACGGGTTCTTGTTTGGATACCGCCGCGGCCAGCAACAGTTCGACTTTCGCCCGGCTGTCCTCATGCACGGTGTCGATCCAGGGCTTTCCCAGCCAATTCGTATAGCCCGGCAGATCGTCCACTAAATCCTGGTCGCCGATCGAAACGTCGCGAATCGTGCCCGCGCTATCGAGGATCAAGGCAATATCCGACGCGGCGGTAATCAGTGTCGCCGCGGCTTCGGCATCGATATTGGCCAGTTCAATCTTCGGGGCCTGAAACGCCTTTACGATCAGCGGAATCCTCCACTTAGTCGGTAGCCAGACGCATCGCCAGGAGTTCCCGCGCCTTCTGCACAGCGCCGGGGGCATCGGCTGCCGTGGCGTCCGCTCCCACTCGTGTCACCAGTTCCGGGTGTTGCAAAAACAGCGGGCCGCCGACCATCACCCCGAGATACCGGTTGCGAGAGGCGCTGCGAACCGAGCGAATGCAGGCTTTGAGCGCTTCGAGACGGCCCGAGGAGGCGACGGAGAAACCGGCCACATCGACGCAATGCGCCCGCACGAGTTGGGCGGCGTTATAGCCGGAAGACACCGGCCCGCCGACGACGTGCCATCCCTCGCGCTCGAAAAACTCCGCCAATATCACAAGACCAAGAGAATGTTGCTCGCCGGGTGCGGGAAGAAGAAGGATAGTATCCGCGCGAGCAGAACGGGGCACGGCCGCCGTCTGGAATGTTGGCGACAGCGTGCGCACAATCTGTTGCAGTCGGCCAAGTCCGATCGTGACGAGAGCGAAGTCGCAGCGATCCTCCTCCCACAACTCCCCAAGACGACGCCCGGCCTGAGTGATCAAACCGAGATAAAGCGAGGCTGGCGTGGCACCGCGCCGCATCAGGATTTGGACGAAGGTCAAAGCCTTGGAGTCGTCCCGATCCAACAACAGGCGAACCAGTTCCCCCATGTCGTCCTGGGTTGGGGTTTTGCCGGTTGGGGCATTTTCGCGACCCGCCCGGGCAAGCGCGAGGCGCGGCAGGATTTGGGCTTCGACGAAATGCTGCAACAACGCGGCACGATGGTTTTTTGCGACCTCGTGCGCAGCGTTTGGTAGTTCAACGGATGTGTCAGTGTCCTGAACCGAGCGGCGCCAGACGGATGAGGTGGCGACCTGTTCCAATAAGGTCATTCTCTGTCTCCTCCTTTTAGTTCATCGCTATGAGCGATGATTGTCAAGCATGGTTTACGTACTGATAGCTTGACAGTTTGGCCCACCTCGCTCTAGCCTCCGATATCGGCTGCATCTTGCGCAGGGAGGGCGAGATGAAAAACTGCCTATTCGATCGGTATCCATGCAGCTTCTTGTTGGTAGCCAGGGTATGCAGCCTGGACAGCGAATTGTCGCCATCTAGGGTCAAAGCCCACAGCCGTACAATATTGCCGTCAATTCATGTTTACGTTTGATCTCATGAATCGCGCCATTGGGGCGGCGGACTGTTGCCCCTGGGGCGCAGCAGCCGGCCGTCGGGAGGATCGTTTGCACGAATCCAGTCCGCTAAGGGGCCGTCCGCTTTACACCGCCGATCAACGCCGGCGTCGCGATGCATCGCCGTGGACGATGGTGCAGGGGATCCTTGCACCGCTGCAATTCGCGGTATTTCTGATTAGCCTGACCCTGGTGCTGCGGTATCTGGGCACCGGGAACGGCTTGGCGGTCGCCACGGCTTCGATCGTCGTCAAGACGGTGGTACTCTATATTATTAGGCGCAATTCTACTTAGCTGTGGATGATGGCATCGGTTAGGAGCTCGGAGGTTGAAAATCCCGGCCTGCGAATTGCACGAATCCATCCGAGATAGTGCGGCAAGTATTTCGTCGACACCCCGTTG